>Ga0214923_10000276_pt1 | contig 78319 bp, 82 predicted proteins | sample LL1510_MetaG_FD_177993 | JGI IMG/M metagenome (GOLD analysis project Ga0214923, IMG submission 177993) | Freshwater microbial communities from Lake Lanier, Atlanta, Georgia, United States - LL-1510 | ecosystem: Environmental > Aquatic > Freshwater > Lake | place: USA: Georgia | collected...
TAAGGTCCCATACTAAACTCAGAATCATTTGTTTTAGTTGATATCGTATAAGAAGAACCGGGTTCAAATGTAGTAAAAGGTTTAGCACCCGGACCGGGTACATATTGTCTCACGGTTACAAACGTATTTTCATTAGGACGTCGTATAACGCATAAGTTATTAGCGTACGTGGTAAAATCAAAGGGAATAGTCCCATCGTGGGTATATATTCGATATCTACCCTTAATATTGATATCGGCCATCCAATTATTTAATGTTTAAAACTCAAAACTACATAGAACAACACCATATGAACCCCTACTAAACTCACCATAAAATATAGAATTGCTATTTTCGGGAATAAAGCCAAATGATTCATTGTTTATTACTCTATTATCTAAGAAATTAACTAAAATTTCATGATTTCCATTTTTATTTGTTATTATTAATGTTAGTTCTGTTTTATAATTTTCTAAAGAGTCTGTATTAAACAAAAATAAGCTTTTTGAATCACATAAAATATCCAAAGAGTTATTGGGTGAATATAAACCGAATGTACCTGTAGGTCCTTGAAGGCTATATTTAAAATTCATATTATTATGGGTAATTAAACGAAATATATGATACGCCTAGTGTTTGACCTGCAGCATTAAATGTAGAAGTAAATATGCTTCCTGTTGACGTGAATTTAAATCCAAATGTTTCCCCGTCTGTATATCTTTGCTGTAAGTAATTTATCGCCATCCATATATTTCCGTTTTTATCTTTAATATATAAGAGAGCTGGAGCATTATCTACAGGGATGGGGTTATCTCCGTTAAAGTAAAATACACCTGTATTTCTCGGTGAAGGTTCAGAAGCAATATTAATAGATCCTGCAGGTGAATCAACACCACCGGGGGCATTTGATACATCGCTTAAGCTATATTCAAAATTTACAGGTGTACATGTAGGAGTAGGTGTCTGAGTTCGGGTTGGTGTAATACTAATTGTAGGTGTTTGCGTTAATGTAGGTGTTATTGTCGGCGTCTGAGTTCGGGTTGGTGTGATACTAATTGTAGGTGTAATCGATATAGTAGGTGTTATTGTCGGCGTCTGAGTTCGGGTTGGTGTAATACTAATTGTAGGTGTTAATGTCGGTGTAATACTAATTGTAGGTGTAATCGATATAGTAGGTGTTATTGTCGGCGTCTGAGTTCGGGTTGGTGTAATACTAATTGTAGGTGTAATCGATATAGTAGGTGTAATCGTAGGTGTCTGTGTTAATGTAGGTGTAATACTAATTGTAGGTGTAATCGATATAGTAGGTGTTATTGTAGGCGTCTTAGTTCGGGTTGGTGTAATACTAATTGTAGGTGTAATCGATATAGTAGGTGTAATCGTAGGTGTCTGTGTTAATGTAGGTGTAATACTAATTGTAGGTGTAATCGATATAGTAGGTGTAATCGTAGGTGTCTGTGTTAATGTAGGTGTAATAGTAGCATCAGGAGTTTGAGTTATTGTCGGAGTAATACTAATTGTGGGTGTGATCGACGTGGTTGGAGTAATACTAATTGTAGGTGTAATTGATATTGTAGGTGTAACAGTAGGTGTTTGTGTTAATGTAGGGGTGATACTAATGGTAGGTGTAACAGTAGGTGTTTGTGTTAATGTAGGTGTGATACTAATTGTAGGTGTAACAGTAGGTGTTTGTGTTAATGTTGGGGTGATACTAATTGTAGGTGTAATTGATAAGGTAGGTGATTGTGTGGGGGTTTGAGTTAATGTTGGGGTAATTGAAATGGTAGGGGTATTTGTAGGCGTTTGTGTTAATGTAGGTGTTATAGTTGCCGTGGGTGTTATGGATATAGTAGGCGTAATAGACGAAGTAGGTGTCTGTGTTATAGTAGGTGTAACGGTGGGAGTTTCCGTAACAGTAGGTGTTATTGTAGGTGTGGGTGTCGGGGATAAAAATTGTGTGGGCGTAACAGTAGGCGTTTCTGTAACAGTAGGTGTTATAGTAGGTGTAAGCGTTTCAGTTACCGTAGGTGTTATGGTGGGCGTTAAAGTTACTGTAGGTGTTGGGGTTTCAGTTGTAGTTGGTGTAAGTGTAAAAGAGGGTGTAGGCGTTATAGATGGCGTAACTGTAGGAGAAGGCCCTAAAATATAAAACGGTACATTAGCATGCATATAATACCCTGAAAGAGAGGAAAGTGTTTTAAGCGCGTTAAATGTAAACGGTATATCCGGTCTAAATCCAATTTGTGTTGTGTTAGACGAATCTAATGTTCCGATAGCAGAGCAAAGCGTAGAAGAATAAAGTGAAATAGATCTGTCTTCAAAAGGATAGGTTATAAAATTATATGCGTTAAAGATATAGATTCCCTCTTCGGGTATTGAAGATGGTTCATTAAAATATATAGTAATAGGTGAAGAAACTTGAACATAATAACCTGAATTGGGTAAAAAAAAGTTTATTTGATTAAAATCTGCAGGTATACCGGGTATGTACCCTAGCTGTGCATTTCTATCTTCTGTGTAACCTACAGCTCTTACTATATTACCAAAACAAGAAATTGCTGTAAGTACAGTATTACTATATGTAAAAAAATTATATGGACCGGTTAAAGTTTTCATTAAAAATTAACTTCCCCGTCAACAAATAAACCGGAATATTGGATTGGACCTCCAGGTGTAAGACTAAAGCCAAATAATTGACCTATTCTATTACTTGAAAATGTAACGAACATTCTCAAAACACCGCTAACCTTAATTAACATTATACTTCCTATTCCGAAAGGGTCATTACCGTTATAATAAAGCGTTTCATTCGCAGAAGATGTAGTTATAGCAATACCATCCTGAACGACAACGTTAGGATAATTACCAACAATAGACCTTAAAAATATAGGTGAGGGTGTTATAGTAGGAGTAGGTGTTAGCGTAGGTGTACGTGTAGGTGTAGTAGTAAGAATAGGTGATTTTGTCGGTGTTATAGTAATAGTAGGTGTAATTGTCGGTGTATTAGTAATAGTAGGTGTTATAGTAGGTGTTGGTGTAAGCGTCGGTGTTATCGAGGGGGTAGGTGTTATAGTAGGGGTGGGGGACGGTAGAATAGGTATAACTCTATCATTACCTATATTCTTATTAATTTTAAATAAAAAGTTTTTCATATTAATTTAATGTTACCGGTATGCCTAACAATGGTGATTTGGTGTTATCTGGTTTTAAAACATTTAATAATAGTGATTGAATATCAAAAATTTTATTAAAGGCTCTATTAATTATATTGTTTGAGACAATTTCATTAGCACCTATATAAAATGAAAGATCTTGCTCGAAATAAATTGAATTAAGTTCGAAAGGTAAAAGATAACGCGAACCTCTAAAAATAGGATTGCCTCTATTATCCTTTACGGCTAAAAACTTACCTATAATCTGATCTCTTAATCTCATATGATTGATTATAATTTTAGATATAGTTTTGTTGAATATCCAATTTTGTAAGTATTCATCTTTGTTAATAACAAGCTCATCGTAATTATATACATCAAAATTTCTTACTGCTAAAATATCATATAAATTTAAATTATCGTAAAAAAGACCAAACTTACCTGTATTGCCAAATTTTGTAAATACTAGATTTTTATCGCAACCTATAGCTGATGTTGAACCAAATGCTGTAATTATTTCATTAGGCACATCATACTTAAAAAGATATAATAAATATTTTCCAATATTATCATTAGGGTCACTAACAAATCTTTTATATATATTTCTATTAGATGCTAAATAAAAAACATTTGTATTGTTTTTTGAAAAGACGATTTTATTAAAAGATTCGTTTTCTAGCTTAAAAATATTTAAATCAAATTTTTCTTTTGATTGAAAATTATTACTATATCTAAAAATAAAATTATCATTAGTTAAAATATAGGATCTTCCTGTATAATCAATACCTATATCGATGGGATAAGAAGAAGCTAAATCTACATTTAGTCTATATGTTTGTATCCAATTGAAATTTAAATCATATTCTTTAACACATAAATTACCTGAATCAAGAACTTGTAAAATATTATTATAAACAGCTATTCCTCTGGGGGAGTTAAATTCGGATTTCGAAAATGAAGTGCCGAAATTACCGATAGAATCGACATATATTAAATTATTTCTCAATACATTATTATCCGTGGAAAAGCCGGATATATCGTATTTTATAATTTGATTTAATTTAGAATCGACAGCAAATAAATAAGTTTCGTTGGCTGCAAGTGCGGTAAGCGATTTAAAGATAACACCAAACCCAGGGTTAACTTCCGAAGTAGTATACACGTTATCAAAATACGTACCGCTAAAATCAAAATTATAAGCTCTCAATGCGGTGTTATAGCCTGCAAACGCAGTGAACTGATCTTTATTAATATTTTTGACAAGAACCATTACGTTTGTATTATCTACACCTGTATAAGAAGGTTGTGTCGAAAGAGGTACAAATTGACTCGTGCTTGCGCCATAATAAAAAGTAACATTCGTATCATTACCTGTAATTCCGGCAATAGCAGTAGAAGAGATAGGTATAAGATTTGACGAAATAAGAGTTTGTTTGTATAGGTAAAGAAAATTATCGTGAAGATATTTAATTTTTAAATTTAGAAGACTACTTGAAACTGTATCGTTTGCTTGTATTTTTATTTCCTCAATACTTTTAGGTAATTCGAGTATACTATCTAAATATCTATCAAAAACAATATTATTTTGTAATGCCTCTTCTGTTATATTCATTAATTACTCCATTTAATTTTATTTAATTTTGTATATCCAGGTACAGAATTATTAAGAAGATTTATAATTCTTTTTTCTAATTCTATTTTAAGTTCAGGATCAGTAATACCACTGTTTCTTATTGTTAGATTATATTGTGCTGACTTCGAACCGGGATTGCTTATTTTGAAGAATCGTTCTATTTCTTCTACGTAATTTCTCATACCGCACGCGACGTCAAATCTCATATCCCTTATATCCATGCCTTTTCTAGTATGCATAAAAATATCAAAGTCGTATAGAGGTTTACTGTATAAGTAGAGATTTTTTATTTTTAAATTATCTACTAAAAATGAATTATTTTTAAGATAGGAAAATAAAGGAATCGAAAATGTGTAGTTAGATGATCCTATTAAAAAAGGTCTTTGAATTAAATTACTGAATTTATATTTTCTAGGTTTAAATGTGCTAGTGCCTTTTATTTGCCCATCAACAAAGAGCTCCATAATACCGTTATCCGCATCGAAACGTATAGCAAAATTATGATATCCCACGTCTAACGAAGAAAGACTAAAAATAATTTCTGACTCAGCTGTATCATTAGAATTAAAAACATTAATAAGTTTTGCTTTAAGATTAAGATTACTATTGCCATATCTTGATTTTACAAACGATCTTAAGAAATTTGAATTAGAGAAGTTTGAAGCATTAGAAGTAATGCCAGAATAAAGAGTATTAGATACTAAATTACCATTAACATCGTATTTTTTATATTTTATATTCTTATTAGAAGAACCTAGATAAGACGTAATTATAGCGTATTGATTATAATTACCTTCACTAAAATCGGCAGCTATATCTACTTTAAAATTTTTATATTCGTTATCTGCTACACCGGATAATATAAAACTTCTATCTAAAGTATATTTTGCAAAATTGTTATTATTGTATAATAACCAAACATTTCCATCAAAATCAATTGTAAAGTCGTTTATTACAGTATTAGATCTAAATGCGGTTGTAGTTTGTAGTTGCGTGGTGTCCCATGATAATACGTTTTTTCTATTTTCAGTCAGAAATAGTATTTTATCACCTATTCTTTCTGATTTTATTCCATTTGTAAAGTAAAGCTTTTGATTATATATGTTTACTGTTGAGCTAGAATTTAAATTTAAAAATCCTATGTTAGGTGCAAATGACTGTGTTAACTGTGATTCAGTAATTACATTAGATTTTAAATTTAACTGAAGGACCCGTTTACTACCTGGCGTATTTTCAATTAACGCATATGCATATTCTTCATCATAATCTAAACTAATTAAATTTTTAAGCTTAAATGCACCGGGTGGAGTACTTTTTCTTGTTTCAGCAAATGATATATTATATCTTCTAAAGGAATTATCGTTAAAAATTAAATAAAAATCGTTAAGCCCTTGTAATCTTATAATACCTTTAAGCTCTGAATCAAATCTAATATTATTAAGGGAATCAAAACTAATATTAGTTACATTTATAGAACTTAAATTGTTTATAAAAAATGTAGGGGTAACAAGATTAGTATTAAAAATACCGAATCCGTCTCTATCATAATTACCTATGATTTGATATCCAAGAGGCTCATTCCAATCTGTACTGAAAGCATCAAAAATAAGAGTAAATTGTCCTGAATCTTGAATAGCAGATAAATTACTTGTAATACCATACCTATCGCCTTCAAATGAATATATATTGGCTTGATCAACTGAAGGAAGAACGTTTGAACCATTAGCAAATTTATAATATGGTATTTTTTTATCTATTAGTTTTTCAGATATGGATTTAATAAAGTCTTCTGTATCTTTAGGCCCGTAGTGATGGTAGGCGTAATAAGTGCCTTTTTCAAAAATTAAATCGGAAGGTTTATCGAATACCCCTACCTCACCGAAAATTTCTTGAGCTTTATCAACTAAACAATCAAAAATAGAAATATAACGTACCGCTTGAAGCTCTCTGGAAGTTAAAGCTTTAAAAAAACTAGTAATTCTTGGATTATAATATCTATCAACCCAAATAGGTTTTACATTTATATCACGATTACCGGAAAGCCATGCGCATAAAAATTCTCCGGAATTTTCTTCCGAAGTATCGCCAAAATTAGTAGTATACTTGTAATCTGCTTTCTTTTTAAAGATTTTATCGGCTTTTATCGGGTGGTCACCGGCGATAGCACCCGCTTCTGTTAACCCTGAATCGTTGATATTAAGTCTTAAAAATGGATAGAAATTTTGTGGAATATGAAAGTAAGTAACTTTATCTTTTTTAAGAAGTATATTAGAAGTATAGCTTTCATAATTTAATGAGATGTTATCATTACCGTATTTTTGATTGCTTCCAGAAAAAATAGTTTGATAGTCTCTGAACTCTACATTATTTTCGTTAAAAAAAGGATTATTTCTAGATTGAAAATTTTCAGGGGTATTTGTATTTTTTAGAGAAATTGAATTTAAATTAAGCGATGAACCGGAGACATTAAAAAATTCATTATGAAAAAGTATGTTGGATTGAATTTGTTCATAACTTCGTTCACTATTAATATCTTGAGAATTCGTTTTAAAGTCTCTTTTATAACTAACCCATGGGTCATATAATAGAGTATTATTAGGTATTGGATTTCTAGAGCGTACTCTAAAAACAGATTGTACATTATAGGAGACATTAGTACCTGTAATAGGATCAACAAGCGTCAAAGATTCGGTATTAGCGTTAAAAAATACAAACTTAGCAATATCATTAATGTTTTTTAAAAGTATAATATAATCATATCTTCTATCGTAAACATAATAAAATATTTGCGGGCTATATGCACCAATACCATCTAACCCTGTATCTTTACAAAAAGATAAATTACCGGTATAATCAACAGTTAAATATCTTATAATACCTTCATTTTCATGTAATATTTTACAGAACTTATTATCAAGCAATTCAATATCAAAAAGATATTGATTATTGAAAGAGCTATAATCTCCAGATACTTTGAGAACAGCAGTATTAATAGTAACTGGGGGTTCACCTACCATCCAAAACCTGCTCGAAGGAGTAACAGACCCCACAGCATTAGCAGCAAAAAAAGTAGAGAATCCTTCGTCCTCTAATTTTGATAAGGTATCGATTTTTAAGCTACTTAAAATAAAATCTTTTTTTGATAAAAATAAACTTGAAAAATTATTAAGCTTATTATCGTTTAATTCTCTAAACGCTTCATTTACCGGTACATTAATACCCTGTTCGGTAAAATTAATAAATTCATTAAATTTTACCGTTTTATCGTATGTATAAGATGAAGAAAGACCAAAAAACGATGTTGAGGATAATGTATATACATCCATAAATTTATTTAATTAAAAATTGACATCTCCATTAGTAAACACACCCGTATATTGGACGGGTCCATTAGGTGTAAGGCTAAACCCAAATGGCTGTCCTATCCTATTACCCCCAAAAGTAACAAATGCTCTAATTACTGAGCTAACCCTAATTACCATCGAAGCGCCAATACCGAATGGATCGTTTCCATTGTAATAAAGCGTTTCATTAGAGCTTGTAGTATTCATAGAAATACCGTCTGCTATAACTGTATTAGGATAATCACCTACCAAGGACCTGCTAAACGGATTCAACGTTGGGGTAACAGAAGGGGTTATTGTTGGTGAGAGAGTAATCGTTATTGAAGGAGTTATCGTTACTGTCGGTGTATTTGTAGGGGTTATAGATATAGTTGGCGTGGGAGATATAGTTGGGGTGAGTGAAGGTGTAATTGAAGGTGTTTGTGTTATTGTAGGTGTAATACTTTGTGTGATAGATGGTGTTATTGATGTTGTGGGTGTTAAAGAAACTGTGGGTGTTTGTGTAGGTGTTTCTGTTATTGTAGGGGTATTTGTAGGTGTTAAGGACGGTGTAATCGTTGGCGTATTAGTTAGAGTTGGTGTTATTGTGGGAGTAGGTGTTTCAGTTATTGTAGATGTTATGGTAATTGTAATGGAAGGTGTAATTGTAGGAGTGATAGTTGGTGTTTGTGTTATCGGTGGAGTATTGGTTATGGTTGGTGTAATTGTAGGGGTAGTAGTTGGGGTTTCAGTAATAGTAGGCGTTATAGATATAGTTGGGGTAACAGAAGGCGTTATAGATATAGTCGGAGTAATAGTTGGTGTTATAGAGGGTGTAGGGGTAGGTAGAGCAATTGCGCTTTTTGGTACAATGAGAGAAGGATCTGCACTTAAAAGTAAGAAGTTAGAAACAAAATGAGTATTATTTTCTGAAATTTCAAATACTTCTAAACTTTTATCAAAAGCTTCATCTATTTTAGTAATTTGAGCAGAATTAATAAGTCTAAATTCATCGTAATCAAAAAGTGTATCAGGTACGATAGATAGAGTAAATTTAAAATAATTAGAAACTACATTTCCATTCAAAACTGTTACTGTTGGGTGATAAGTAGTAATTTTATTATTTCTTGGGTAATAAGTATGGCTTATATTAGTAGAATTTGGTGTACCGGGATCTAAAGTCGCTACTGTAGGTAAAACGTTTAAAACTAGATTTTTTTCTATATTTAAAATATCTTTTTCGTCATCAAAATTATAAACTATTTTAAGAGTGGGAAAATAACTATTATCTATTGAAGAGGGTATAAATGTTAAGGTTGTTGCACCTTTAAAAGTACCAAGATAAGCACTTAAACTTGTATTATTAATAGGGTAGCCCCAGGGAAAGAATAAGCCGCCGTTTGCAGTTACGGGGTACACGAAACCACCAACTGTTTGATCGAAAAAGCTTCCATTTGCACAAGCTGGCCAAACTATATTTGTTTCATATACTGGATCTAAAAACAGATAGTGATTAATTATATTTGGATAACCTAGTTGTTGATAACTAGATAAAACGTAATTAATTACATTCACATTATTATTTACTAAAACATTAAAAGATTAAAATGAAATTTAATTTTCTCTTCTTAAAGAACCTTCGTAAAAATCAAACCTATCATGTTGAATAGGAGAGAGTAATAAAACACCTCCCCTCAGTCTATCTGCTTTTGTTAATTGATACATGTAAGACATCCACGTTTGTTCAAAAGGATGTGCCCACTTTGTTTCAATAAACATTTTTCTATTACCTTCTCTTGATACTATTTGAGGCCAATTACAATAATAGATATCTCCATCTATATAACTCAATCCATCCATAGAATTTATATTTTTAAACACTGTTTTAGGTGCGTTTGGATCAAATCCTATAGGTGGTAATTTATTATAATTCGGCCAAAATCTGTCTCGTACATTTTGAGGGACATTATACCAAGCCCATTGTGTAGCATTGCTACCGTAAAATTCTGTAAAAGAAAATTTAAGAAAATCAAACTGCTCTTTATCCATAATTTTGTTTATTTTATAAAATAAATTTTTACATTTTCTAGAAAATCCATTGATGCAGCTTACTTCACTACCAACATAGAGATTCATATCATCTTCTAAGAAAATATAATATTTTGAGTCCGTTTGTTCGAAATGCTCGGCTATAAACTGTCTTCCTCCACAGATACCTAAGTTATCTTTCTTAATATGTTCAAAATTATATTTTAAGCAAAGTTGTTTATATTCCTCAAGAGTAGAAGAATCTGTACTGTTATCTAGTAAGTAATTCTTAGTTTCACGAATAAAACCGGGCTGCTGAAGATAACTTTCTATTAACCTCTCAAACTGTTTAGGAGAATTAAAAGTAATGACGTAAAGATTAATACCTGAAAAATTTTTTATTTGAGAAATCGAGGTGCTACTCTTATCAAAGTTTTTTAAATCCTCAAAAAATTTCCATACGAGCCCATCTCCGCCTATCATATGCTTTTGAAAATATTCAGGATATAAATAGGTAAGTAAGGTAAAAATACTTTCTTCTGTACCCATATAACCTTCGGAAAGAGTTGAATTAAGCCAACTATAATATACCCCATTTATATCGCTTATATAATCTTTATGACCGCCAAAAAACCCCCCTCTACATACATATTCTACATTGTTTGTTTGCGCGAGTTGATTTATTTTAGACCTATCAAATCCATGTATTTCTCCTCCTGTTTCATAAGGAAAGGTTAAAAATAAAAACTTATCTACATAATCAGTAATTTTATCTAAAACTTTATCGTGAGAAAAATAACCAGGGTGCACGGTATTAGTAAGCCCACCATCAATCCAAAAAAAGTAATCTGTATTAAATGGATTTCTTATTTTCTCATCGTGCAAAAAGAACATCTTAGACATAACCATAGGATTATATAAATCCATAGTAGCTTGAGTGCTTTCCCGTAACCACCCAGCTTGATTTAACCAAACTTCATTTTTTCTAATAAATGAAACTTGATCATAAAAAGGGAAAGATTTAAATTCTTCTATTTCTTTAATTCTTACTTGAGTATTATATGCTTCTCTATTTTGCCAGACAATATCTTGATATCTTTCCTCTATATATATTACTAAATTATAGTCTTTTAATGCTCTTAAAAGTTCGGTAAATTTAATTATGTAATGTGAGAACGGTCTTTTAAACCCCTCGCCGGCATTATTTCTTCCTAAATCAAAAATACCTGTTACTAAAGTAATATTATTATTCATTAGAATCTAACCCAATGATTTCCTAAAATATCGTGAAAATGAAAACATTCCCTTAAACATCCTAATAAATTATAATCCCAACTCAAATTTGCAACCACGGAAGACATACCGATTTCTACACCTTCTGCAAATGCCCAAATTTCTTCTTCATGTGAACGCCAAAATAATTTTTCCCAGAAATCTGAAAAAACTTTAAGCTTTTCATTATTTTTAAAAACAAGAATTTGTTCATTACAAACATGACCTGCATCATAATCATCAATAACATCCAAATTGTATGGTTTTATTTTGTGGCGCCAGAAACAATGATCCCAATTTCTCTTACTTACACCGATATTATGAGGTCGCTCAAAAACAAAATCTAAATTATTTTTTTCCATTTCACTAAATAAAAGATTAAATTTATCTTCATGAAAATGCGTATAGGTATCCCAATCAGCATCTATAAAGATAATATAGTCAGAATTAAGATCGATAGATTTTTTTATTGGTAAAAATTTAAGATTATAATTATACCAAGCACCATTTTTAGAGCGTATAGGATGGCCCTCTACAGAAACGGAAGTAAAATAACTAGGAATTGAGCTTAAAGAATCTGTTGCTATTAAAGATAAGGAATTTGTTGTATTGTTTTTAATATTATTATGCAAATTAACCGCGCTTTTTACATAATTTTCCCCTGTAGCTAATGAACAAAACGTGACGCTCATAGAATCTGTGAAAGTTTAATTGTTTTTTCGTTAAATGGTCCATTATCATGAATCATATAAGGATTAGTTTTTATTGTGTGTTTATTATCTTCAATTATAATATCGTCTTTTGAATCTAAAGTGCTAAAAAATATTTTTCTTTCTTGATCAAGTTTTATATCTTCTGAAAGTAAATACTCAATAGCCCATACAGCTTGATCATCATAAGGGCGGAAATCTTTAGTTATAATATTTTCCAAATGTTTAATTATATGCTCTGTTAATCCCATATATAAACCAGAATTTAAATACATATAAGGAGATAGTTTAGGTTTATTATTATAAAGTTGTGATTCGTTAATAGGTGGCCACAAATTAATCTCTGAACAAAACAAAATATTACAATTAAAGATAGTAAAATCGTTTACTATATTTGAAGGGTCTCTGTAGAAATTTGTATCCGTTGCATCGCTAAAAATAATATATTTATAGTTTAATAATTTTTCTTTTATAAAATCTAACAAATAAACAATTTTATATTTGTATAGTTTATCGTAATATGACCCGCCTTGAACTAAATTATTGAATCTCGCAACGTATATATCTTCTTTATTAAAATATTTTAGCCCATTATTATAATAAATTGGTTGATAGTATTCAGGATAGTCAAATAATACCGTGAGTAAAGCAATATCCTTCATTGTTTCATTTTTAAGAGCCATGCTGTATCTTCAAACTCTTCAGAGAGATTATAGGGTAGATCTACTAAATTATAGTTGATTAAAGATTCTTGAACATCTTTTAGCATAATCTCTGCCCAGTTCCATATACGATTTTTTATCTTAATATTAAATGTATTTTCGTCTTTTGCATAATCATGAGCACCAATAATATCACCGGGTTTTAGAAATTTACTAAAAAAATTAAATTCAAACGCTTTATTACCACCATCACAAAAAACAGCTATTCTTTTATTCTTACCTTCAAAATTAAAAATTTCATTTACAAGCTTAGTATCTGAAATTAAATCTTGCTTTAAAAAGATAAAATTATGTTCTTCAGCTAGCGATTTTGCCGCGTCTATATAAGGGTCGAAAGAATATATCTTTATATTTTTGTTAAGTTTTTTACGTGCAGTGTATAGCATGCTTGTAAACCCCCCGTGATGTGTCCCGATTTCTACAACAATATCAATATTAATTTTTTCAAATAAGCTATAAACTGCGTAATAAGCATCAGGATTTTGCATTGTAAATCCGTTGCCTGTTTCATCATGTACGCACCAACCCCTTTCAATGCTTTGTTTTTTTTCTTCAATATTCATAATATTGAATTATTTATAAAAAGAACATCGTCTTGTATATGATAATGATGCTGAGGGTGTCTTAATTGTTGCAATGTTTCTTTTTTAGAAAAATTAATTGAGTTCATGTAGTCTTCAACATCTTTGTAAAGTGGTGCGTTAATATTAAACTCTTCTATAGATAATTCTAATAAAATACCTTTAGCTTTTTTTACAACATTACTACCACCTTTTAAAATATCTAACTCTGAGCCTTGTACGTCAATTTTAATAAAATCAAAAATTCTATCATTTAATACATCATCTAATGTAAATGTCTGCTCCTGCATAATAACAATATCATCATCCTTAAAAAACATACTTTTTTCTCTGTAAATAGAATTACCGGTACAAAGAGGTTCGGATTTTCTTATATAATAAGGTACTGTTTTGACAGTATCGCTAAAAAGCCCTATAAAATATTCAACATTTAAATCTTTTAAAGCAGGCTCGCAGAATTTATTACCTTCTATTAAAAAATATTTACTATTATTGAAAATATTCTTACTTTCATGATAAAACTGGCCAACGTTTGCGCCAATGTCTAAAATTGTTTTAGGGTCAAAATATTTTTTTATTAATTCTAAATTCATGCTTCCACTACCTTTTCTAAAAAGTTTAAAAGATAATTACAATCAAAATATTTGCTTAATTTATTGTTAATAAACCAGGGTTGTGATAATTTAGCTTTATATTTTTCTTCATTATTATACAGTTCACGGACATCATTTACTGCCTCTTCAAAAGAAGAATATTTATGTACGTTAATAAAACTCTCTTCATTAAAGCCCTCCTTGAGTACGTTTTGATTACCGTAAAAAATGGGTATGGTGTTAGCCGCCATAGCGTGAACTATTTTTTCTTGTGTGACATTAACAGTATTTGTATACTGAAAAGCTATATTAAACTTACAATCTTTAAAAAAATTTATCTTGTCCCTATAAACTAGTCCATCCATTCTTCCAGTATAATTATTATTGATAAATTTATATTTGTTAAGATCTAACCCCGGGGTGCCTCTCCAAGGCCCAGACGATCGAATCGGTGCAATAGTTTCAAGTAAATCAAAAATTTTAGCCCTATCATCATTATGTGAGCCCTGTACTATACTACAAAAATATTTTTTGTCCGTTATTATTTTTTCAGGATCTTTAGGTTCAACCAACCAATTAAAGGGTGTATCAAATATTCTGCTTTCATCAAAAAGTGTCCAGCAATCTAATACACATGTAGGGAATCTTAGATATCTAGGATGGTCTATTTCTTCTACCCCTAAAACATAATTTTTATCAGATTCATTTAAAATACCATAATAATCTTTAAAAATTTCTCCGGATATAAAAATCTTTTTACAGTTTTTATACATTCCTATTTCTTTATAATTGTCTCTTAAAAAATCATCGTAATCATTAACATTTGCGTGAAGATTGGTCCATAAAACTATATCCGGGGTTTTTCCATCAGGAATAACATGATATTTTTTATTTAAAACAAATCTAAAATAATTAATCCATGAATACATTTGAAAAAAGTTTGCTCTTGAAAGTCTAACTAATTTCATAAAAAGTATTTACAAAAAAAAATAAATTAATCAATATTATTAGGTAATCTGTCTAAAATACTCGTTAATCAACTCTCCATCACTTCTGAACGGTATTCCTTTACCAAATATATAAGAAGGTATTTCATTTTCCCAAAATATACATAGCTCTTTTCCTTTATAGTTGTTTCTTATTTGTTCTGAATTTTTATTCGTTTCAATAAATGAATATTTTGGAAACAAAAATAAGTTATCTTCTTTTACATCAAAAATAGTCTTGTGATGTGAGTTACCTAGAAAATTATTACCATTTAAATAATTAAATTCATCATATTTTGAAGGAATGGCAATAAATCCTCGTTTAGATATTTTTTGAAGAAGTTCAATTAAATCTAAAGGATTAAACACATCTTCAAGAGTATGTGAACATATAGTAAAATCAAAAATTCCATTATTTTTTACGTAATCAAAAATAGAGTTATACTGATTTTTATTTTCAATATCAATTTCAAATTGTAAAACGTCGGGTTTGTTAATTTTTATTGAATCTGCTATTATTTTACACTCCGGATAAGACCAGTAATAAGCTGCAGCACCTATATCGATAGATTTAAAATTGTTAGTTTCTATTATTTTTTTAACTCTATTTCTTATTCCATCTATATCATTATTATAAAACCATTCAGTAATCACAGAATTATTTATTAACTTACTCTATTACCAATAACACCAGTGATAGGTTCTGCCCATCCTTTAGAAAGACTGTGCGGCCATACTATCCAGCTATGAGGCATCTTCTCACTATTAAATTCTCTCCAAACCTTACAATAACCATCCGGGTCTTTCATCATTCTATCAATTTCTTCTTTATCTGCATCTTTGCGATATATATCTTGGCCTTTTTCATCTTTAAAAGCAACACACCAGAAATTATAGTCTTTCTCAGGCACTTGATCATAACGAATATCTATGCAATGTTTAAAAATGCTTAGTAAAGAATCTTCAAACTCTTCTTCCGAAAGATTGTCATTAGGATTTGGTGCATATTTATTTTCTAAAGTGTGTCTTTGAATAGCCCTCTTCTTAAAGCAAAGACCGGAGTAGCGTTCATAATCTCTTAGGGTTCGCTCTTTACCGAAGTCAAATTTTCCAAAATCAATATCTTTCTTTTCATTGTCCATTTCAAATAATTTTCTATTACGAAGATGTGATTTATTATTCATTTCACCCCATAGAGGAATATCATCCCAGTGTTTTGTACGGCCTTTACGAGTGTATTCATGCCACATAACAACTATATGAGGATGGAATAAATCGTACCCGTGTGTGTAAGATCTTACTGCTAAATTAATCTCTTCTCCATGAAAATAATAATACGGGTCATAGGGTACCTCTTTAATCCATTTACCAAGCGTAAAGATAAAATGGGCAGATACAAAGCGAGCGGGTACCGGGCAGCTTAATTCTTTATACTCATCAATAGATGCGGGTAAAAAAAATACAGCGCCTTCGGGAATAAATCTATCAAAATTCATTTTCCATGGAACGTTAATTCTTGCTTGTGGATCATTATCCGGATCAAAACTTGAAATGTAGGCTGTAAGAAGAGGTTTTTTGTGACCTTTTTTCTGTAACTGCTTAATCATATCAATACACTTAACATCCCAATTTTGTGCAAAACGGTGATGACTGTCTAATTGAAGATGGTACTTTTCGTTTTTATAAAGAGATTGAATTTTATTTCTAGCCCAGCATGTGCCTTGACTTTCTTTATAAGGAATATCTAGTACGCGAAAACGTTTATCTGTAGTAAATTCTTCTAAAGATTCCTTTTCATCTCTTTGCCAAGCAATTCCAAATCTTAAATTTTCAGGATATTTTGCATTCTTAATACAATCTCTTAAAGTAGGTAATAGCTGAGGATCCCTATAAGAAGCAATTGATATAAAAATAGTATTTTTTGAGTTAATCTCTTTGGTCATTGTTATATTTTATAAGACTATTAAAAAAAATCAATTATCTGCTTGTTAATCTTATTGCGTTTAGATATGCATTAGATCCAGTGCAAAGAGAGGCAAGAATAGTAAGCCTACCACTATCTCTTGGAACTAAGTTATTAATTCTAAACACATTGTAATTATTTGCACTTAGCGAAGGTATACCTGATCCGGGTCCGGAAGTTTGAACACCGTAAGAACTTGTACCAGAATTATAACTTACTACATATTCAGTTTCACTTAAAAGAGCCGCAGAAGCTGATCCAAAAATACTTAGATCATATATTTTATTTGTATTTAGGTTGTAGAATTCTAATTCAAAATACGAATTTCCATAAATGTAATCTTCAGTTGCCGATTCTATGGCTAAGTTTCCTAAGTAAGCAGGGCTAGGGAATAATAGCCCTGGGTTAGTCGGGGCCCCGTCAGCACCTGTATAGTTACTAGCGCTTAAACCAAAGCCAGTTGATGTATTAGTTGTATCAACAAGATTATTTACATCATTTACTAGTTCAGTTATATTGTTCCAATACTTCGAATTTGAATCAATCGTAGTTTGATCAGTGCTTAATCCTAAATCTACTAAAATTTCAATAGGTACTCTGGTTTGCGTTACTGTAGGTGTTGGTGTTTGCGTCGGTGTTTCGGAAATTGTAGGTGTTACAGTCACAGTTGTAGATGGTGTTAGCGTTATGCTAGGGGTAATTGTAATTGTGGGTGTCGGTGTCATGGATGTAGTAGGAGTAATAGAAGGTGTTTGGGTTACCGTAGGTGTAAGTGTTTCTGTTGGTGTTACAGATATTGTAGGTGTGGGGGAGAAAGTCGGGGTTATAGATGGTGTTGGCGAATTAGATGTTGTTATTGTTGGTGTCACGGTTGGGGTTACAGAAGGTGTAGGGGTAACAGGAGCAAAGTTATAAATCGCTCCGTCAGCGAATACATTAAAATAAACTGTACCAGTATCCGTGGGTGAGAAACCAAAAGTAGTTCCATCTCTTGTATAGTCGTAAACAACATACATATAAATAACATTTTGATATTTTAACACCATTGTGGATTCAGATGTAACGGTGGAAGGACCTGCGTTAAAATATAAAGTTGATGTGTTATCTGGAGCGCTAATAAAGATTTCCTGGCCTTCTTGTGTTTTATTACCCGGGCCGGATAACTTATATAAGAAAGGAGTAATAGTTATTGTAGGTGTTACTGTTATCGTTGGTGTTATGGATGGTGTAATAGATATCGTTGGTGTTATGGAAGGTGTAATCGATATCGTTGGTGTTATGGAAGGTGTTATAGTTACTGTTGGTGTTTGAGAGACAGTAGGAGTAACTGTTAGAGTTACAGTCGGGGTAACTGTAGGTGTTTCTGTAACAGTAACTGTAGGAGTTATTGTTGGAGTAATAGAAGTAGTGGGCGTTATAGTGGGTGTAATGCTAGAAGTGGGTGTAACCGTTGGAGTTAATGTAGGTGTAGAAGAGATGGTAATTGAAGGTGTTATAGAAATTGTCGGTGTCGGTGTTGGCGAAATAGGTATTATAGGCGTTTCGGTAATAGTAGGTGTTATAGAAATTGTCGGTGTCGGTGTAAGTGAAGTAGTAGGTGTAATTGACGGAGTAATAGATATAGTAGGTGTTATCGTAGGTGTAATAGAAATTGTTGGAGTAATAGAAGTTGTTGGAGTAATAGTAGGCGTTATTGAAGGGGTTATCGTTGGCGTTGTTGTTGTAGTAGGTGTAATAGAAATAGTAGGCGTAATCGAGGGGGTGATAGATATGGAAGGTGTTATTGTAGGGGTTACCGTTGGCGTTGTTGTTGTGGTAGGTGTAACTGCAGATGTATTCGTAACAGTTGGGGTAGCAGTTGCAGTTTTTGTGATAGTAGGTGTTTGGGTTCTAGTAGGTGTAATAGAAATTGTCGGTGTTATGGTAGGTGTAATAGTTACAGTGCATGTTGGTGTAAGGGTAACGGTTGGTGTAATGGTAGGAGTGGGAGTTAAAATAAAAGAATTTACATTTAAATTTTTAACGTAAAGATTAGTAGGGTATGGGCCGTTTGCAAAACCTAAACAGGGAAATACAGTAGGTGGTAATCTATAGGGTAATTTAAAATTTACATAATTTGTAAAGCTAGATCCATCATTATGATCTATAATAATACGATCGCCAATATCAGTTATACGAACTCTAAATACTGTATAATCACTACTAGCAATATTTGTATAAAGAGTTAATGGTTTTTTAAACGATGTAGATGTTAAGTTTTCTGATCTATAGAGTAAGTCATAGTTTCTATCTTCACTACTACGAATAGATATTGTATTAGGCAGTGGGGTGGAAAATCCGTTTAATTGCAAAATATCAGAACCAAAATTACCGGTTATGTCAAAGCCTATACCCAATGCACCTTTTTTAATTCCATTAAAAAAAGTTAAAGCGGATGAGGAAAGAGCTGTTAAGCTAGTATAGGCTAACCCCGGGCCCGGCGAACCACCCGATAAATAATCTATACTAGCGTCTACAAAAAATAAGCAGAATCCTTCTGAGCCGCTTAGTTGTGTGCCGATACATTTATATTCGAAAGAAATAATACAATCACGCGTAGTGTCAAGCGTATCGAGCCTGTATAAAACAGATGTATCGTTATCATGATTTAAATTATAAAAAGCCATATTAAATTCCAAATACAAAGGCTCCGTTAGAAACATAACCTGGATTATTGCCAAGTATGTTGTATGTTAAAAAGCTTGATGATAGTGTATTGCTAAAATTAACAGAATCGACATCTGGAGCTAATTTATACATAGTATTAGTTATATTAATTATTTTACCGTTTACATATTTAAATATAGTTTTAAAAATATAGAATACGTTAGAGATATCTCTACCTAGATAACTTATACAGTATTGACCGGTGTCGTCATTATAATTAAATAATGGCTTGTCTATCTCAACAATATTTACATTAATACTATTTCCAGATAACGAAAACAATCTTAAATGTTCAAAAGTAAGTGTGTTGCTAGATTCTAAAGGATATATTTTATTATAAGCTAGTGTATCAATATTAACTGTATAAATTTCTGGATAAATTATTTTATAATTTGTAGCGCTTAATTCGTGAAATAGTATTGTTTTGCAGAAGAATAAAACATTATCTGTCTCGTCAAACCAAACTGTAGAAATTTTTTCTAATTTTTTATAATCACCCCTTAAAAAGAAACAATCATTTCTACTTCTGTTTATTATAATATTATTTTCATAATCAAATATTATTTTATCAAAAACTAAGTAGTTTTCTGTATCAAATTGTATTGTATCGTAATAAAGATCAAAATTAATTAATTTATTTTTTAATTCATTATTAATACCGTCATTATATTTTGTATACATACCACTTAATGCCGCAGAAGCAGGTATAATTATAGAAGAATTAGAATTTCTATAATACAACTCTCCATAATCTAAATATTTTACTTGATATAAACTTCTTTTTCTATCTAAACCAGATAAACCTTCAATGACTTTTGTATCTCTTTGAGGAATGTGATAATCTAAGTATAGACTTTTCTCATCGTAAGAAATGTTAAATTCAAGATCATTACCACAAGGTTCAGCACTGTTAACAAGAAAATAAGTACCATCATAAATAGTAATAGCGGAAGCCGGTGGTGTAAATAGAAAGTCACCTGAATATACAAAATTAGCTCTAAACGAAGGGCCGTTTTTATTTAACCCTGCATCAATTAATATATTATAATAAAGCGACCCGTCTTCAGGGTTGTACCCGGGGTCATCAGAAGAATAGTCTGTTAAAGGTACGCCTTCTACTGTAAAAGTAACACCATCATAAACATTGCATAAGAATGTTAATTGTACGTATGATGGGCAAAAAGATTCGGGGTAGAATCTATATGATACAACCGGATATGTTATGCTTGTTAAAGCAAACGTGGGTGTTCCATTATTATAAGCGATACCTGAAAGGGGAGAAGGTGAGATAAAAGATGATCCTTGTGTATAATAACCGGAGCCGGGTGGTATATTATCTGTAGTTTTTAGAATAATACCGGAATAGCCTTTATCTGCATCTATAGTAGTGTAATCAAAATTTGCCCCTGAAATACTGTCATTTAAAACATGACCATCTAATAATAAGCAAAAGAAAATATCTAAATTTTGATCACCACGGATATTAGATGCTTGCTTTAATGGATGTACATCTTTATAAAGACTAAATTCGTTACCATATATATCACTTTTTAGCTGAACAAGTGTTTTGTTAAGGGAATATAGTTTTTCTAATCTATTATCAATAGGAAATAGGTTAGAAGGTATTTTAGGGTAAATGTCTTCATTGGACCAAATATTTTTTAAGTCGCTTTTAAAAAAGTCTTGAGGGTCTGTGTAACGAGATAATCCCTGGTTTGAATAATTTAATGATTGCTCTCTGGTTTGATATGGTCTAAATGTTTGAAAGTAAGAGCTGGTTTCTGAATCACCAAATAAAAATTGATTAGAAAAATCTATTTTATTAAAATAATTATTTTCTAAAAATGTAAGAGGTGAGGTAAATTCTTCTTCTGTCAAGCCGGAGACATTTTCAAATTTTTGAGGATCGGGAAAAATGTAGATTGTATTTGCGCTTAAAGAATCACGATTTATTGTAACGGTTAGGCCGAAGTTAGAAAAATTAGAAAAACCTATTTTATCGGGTTTAAAAAATAGCCCTATATCTTTTGAAGTGCGTAAAAATTCTTCGCTCGGTACAGCAGCAACACTAGGAAATCTTTTATTAATATAATTTGCAAATTCATTGTTTGCAGTAAAGAGAAGCCCAGATAAAAATTGATTAGATGTATTTCCGGTAGAAAGATAATAAAAATCTGTACCTATATATTTTTGAATAAGTTCTTTATTTAAATTTAAATTTAAATTATTACTATTATTATTATTGACCGTATTAATAAAATCACTATCTTTTAAAAACGATAAATTACTGCTGTTTACGGTTGGTGAAATAGAAAAATTATTATTGCCTAGCTCAATTAAATAAAAAGGATAGCTTGTAATTGCATTAACAATTGAATAATTAAAATTTAAAAATAAATTAGGATCAATATTGTATTGATTTAAATTAAAATAATCTTTTAATAAACCGGATTGAGTATCATAACTAGAAAAATTAAAATTAAAACTTGTATCTAAATAATTTGTATAGGTGTCGTATAAATCCTCAACATCAATAACCATATTGTTGCGAATAGAGGAAAGAGAAAGATTTAAGTTTTTTATAAAATCTGTTAAATCTTCGGTTTCTAAGGATTTTGATATTTCATTATAAATTAATTTTTGTATACCGAAATTTGATCCTTTTAAGTTATACCTGGTAACACCTGTTTTTACATCATCGCGCAAAGTACTATAGTATAAACAAATTTCTTTTATTTTTTCTGCAAAAAACGGCACAGCAACTGCCAGATCTCTATTATTATTAAAATCTATATTCTTTAAAAATCTTTTCTCATCACTCGTAGTATAGTTAAGTACGATTTCATTAATTAATTCCGTGTATAATGACCGGGTAGTAAGTTCCTGTACTTCGCGTTGAATATTTTTAACCTCATACCAGTTATTAAGATAAGACTGATATCTAGAAAGAAAATCTTCTGAACTAGTGAACAAACTATTATTATACTTTAACCATTGTTGAAAGGTAAGTGGTTCAATGAAATCTATAGGATTTGTAGGGGGGACTAAAGAAGTTATTGATACTGAAAGTCTTTCGTCAATAAATCTACTAGAGCGTAACATTTAAATATTTAATTGTTATATACGATGTCGCTAGCACTTAATATCAATCTAAGACCTTTAGTCAACTCATAATTTATTAAACTATCCATTATTCCATTTGTTTTGGTCCATTCTTTAAATGAACTGTTTGTAAAGTTAATGGTGGTAAACGGTGATTCCCAGTCAATTATATTATTAAAGTAATTATCGTTATAAACATCAACAAATTCATAAAATTTATAAAAATCACTAATTCTTGAGCCAGACAACTTTCCTGGTATAACCAAACTCCAACCCCAACTGCTATTAAACGATGAAAGAGGTATAACATCACCGTAGCTATACCCTTGTATAGTTATGCTATTAACTAACGAGTATAGCCCTGAAAATGTCTCATACGCGACTACTGGGTAACCGGCTGTAATATATGAAGTTTTAGTAGAGAGTTCAGAACCTCTATTCTTTGCATAATTATCATTAAATTGTGTACCTTTTTTACTAAAATCTAAATTAAATCTATTTCTATTTCCCCATAAATTAGAATGTTTTATTGATAAAATATTTACTAATCTCGTTAGTTGAGGTGGAAAGGGATAGTTGTATTGTTCGAACTGTATAGACAGTTCTTTACAAAAAGAAATTAATGCGTCAAGATTACATTTATCAATATCTGATTTATTACTCACAAAGTTTGCTATTTTTTCATATACTGTTTTACCTAATTCGTAGGGCTGTGCGGTAATACCTCCTACTATTGTACCTATAAAACTATTAAAAAGATTAAATTTATCTTCTAAAACTTCACTGAAAATTAACGACTTATAAAACCCAGCTGCATCAAAATTTTCATTTACTTTACTAATGCTATATTGACCTGAGAGAGGTAATATATTAAAGAAATTGCTTTCACCGGTTATAGTTCTTACTAGTGTTGTAGGTATCATTCGCTTATTAATCCATCTTGTGCCTAACCAGTCACCGTAAGCTTGAAAGCTACGCTCAGCGAATGTGCTTAAAATATTTGTAGGTGATTCACCGGGTAGAATTAAATCAACACTATTTAAATAATTTACACTACTTACTTTAGGTGCTAAGGTATCTATAAAATATAATTTTTGATCAAAGTTATTTAAAATCCATAAGAAATCATTTGTATCACTTGCTAGTCCGCCTATACTTCCTATATAACTTGTAGAGTTAGCTGAACCTGCAATATAATTTGATGTACTACCATTTACACCATCAATTCTTGTTATAGTATCTCTATCTTGCGCAACCCATAAATTTTGAAACATATCTGTTGTTGCATTATGAATAAATTTAAATCCTGATATAGGATATCCAGAAGATAAATCCCCACGAGTATTAAATTTATAAACATAGTCATTTCTACCTGATAGGGTATATCCAGAAGCGGCTAAATTATATGCTGTTACCCATACGTTTTTATTTCTATCAATAATAATTTCTGCGGGTGAATGAAGAGGTATAAATGGTACAACACAAAGCAACGAACCGTATGTACTATATTTTGCAATAAAACCGCAAACCGGGTGTGTATATGAAACCCATATATCATTATTAAAATCTGAATCTATACTTACGGGGTATACAAGATTTTCTCCAGCAAACCCGCTCAAAAACGGTAAGTGGTAATCTCCACTAAGAAAATAACATATATTTGTTACATCTGGATATGCATTTGAAAGCATGTAGCCGGATTTACCATCTATTTTAATACTTGAAACAGCATCAGCTAAGCAAAACCATAAATTATTTTCTCCATCTAAAGTAATAGATGCAGGGGCAGCGCTACTTAAAATTGGATTAAGTAGGTTTACATATTCTTTAATACCAGTGTTAGGGTTTATATATGGGTAAGCAGAAAGAGTGAAAGATGAGAGAAGTACACCCTCAGCGGTAAATTTAATTAATGAATCTCTCGAACCATCAGCAAACCACGCTTGATAATCTTCTCCTATACCTGCGCCGGAGGGAGCAACTTGAATTGCATATACATTTCTATTATTATAGTTATAAACAAAATTTTTAGCGGCAGATATACTTAGAGTCACCCCACCTAAGCAGGAGCCATAAATTTGTTCTCTAAATAATCTTACTAAAACATCATACTGAGGTACTGCTGCCCATCCGATGAAGGTATCTTTAGGATAATTAATCGGGTCCTTAACTGTCATTCTAGCAGTTAATTGCAAGTTGTAAGTAGGTTCATTAACTATAAAATAACCTTTAAAAAACGCACCGATACTTCTAGGTATTTCATCGTTAAAATCATCAAAAAATTGTACCCCGGTGACCGGATAAAAATTACTACCTTCTTTTCTTTGTAGACCAAAGTTTACATTAAAAGATGTTAGTCCAGATAAAGAAGAATCCGTAACAGATGAATAGATTGGAGGGTAGGTTTTTGTTGTAAAATTATCCGCATCTTTCATTTTAATAAGAAAAGGAATTTCAGTATTTTGCCAACTCAATTCGGGAAAATAAAATTTTGTAGTGGATAGTACTCCTTCACATCAATACCTGTAGTGGTGATATTAAGTTTTTCAGCGGGGTTGTGTCTAACTTTAATAATAGGCAGTACAGCTGGCTTAATATTATTATACCCATAAGGTGGGTAAGATATATCTCTGTATGAATCGCTGTTTATAGTATATCTATCGGGAAATTTTGAATTATCTAAAGTTGCAAATATAAAAATAGGTGGTTCTCGTGAAGTATAGTTTTTAGTTACATCGTCAACATAAAAAAATTCGTATGAAGCGGTTGTACCTACAAAAAAACTACCAATATCATTTTTATTACAAATTCTAAAAGACTTATTATCTATTTTAGCAAAAATAGGTTCACCGGCTTTAGTTATCCTATCAACTGATTGATACTCAAACGAGTCGCCAACAGGAGTTTTTATATAAAACCGACTTAATGCTCTTAAATGAGACCATTTATCATCATAAAAATTATCTATATTTTGAAATTGCCCTAGAGCTCCGGATGCATAGAGATGGACAGTGTATCCCGTACTACTCAATGCATTGTAAGACTGCCAGCTTGTTTGTCTTAATAATTCTATAGGCTCAATAATCTTACTAGCTGGAACATCGTAAATAAAACGTCTAAAATCTTTAAAAACTAATTGATCTCTTATAAAATCATAAACCTTTATGGTAGGTTGATATGAACTATCGTAAGCATTACCGAATTTATCATATACTGTGAGTCTTACTTTGTAGTCACCGGGCCACTTATAATAATGAGTTGCAGTTAGAAGACTTGAAAAAGTACCATCACCAAAATCCCATCTTAACAATTTATTAGAAATAGAGTCATCAGAAGAGAGAACTGGAGAGGTAAGAAAATCGGGAACAAAAGTTAGTGAAGTTTGTGGAAGTGTGAAGGCAGAAAGTACAGCTCTACCTGTAAAGTCATTAGCTCTAAAATATACATAAGTATAATTTACAGAAGCCATTAATACTCCTTAGTTAGTGATGTTATAGAAGGCGTAATTATTCTTATCTTATTTGCAAAATCAAGAGAATTATTAAGAAATGGGTATTTAAAGTAAGGCAGTTGATAATCTTGTGTTGTTACAGTTATATCTTTTTCGGGATATACGGGATTATAAACTACTAAACAAACTCCTGGGATTGTAATTGTTGTATCACCTTCAATTCTTTTAGTATTAATATCAATAATTCCGGATTCAGGAATTGCTAAAATTTGATTGGTAATTTCGGTAATATTTATTACAGATCCTAAATTGTCTCTTAGAGTAGAAAAATAATTTCTAAAAATTTTCGTAATTTGATCTTTTAATGCTTCTGGGTTTCTTTTAGAAGTAATGTCACGTGAGATTTCTAGAAAACTGTTGTCTGAAATACTGGGTGATAAAGGCTCTCCAGGAAAATTAGTACCTATATCTACAGCTACATAGACGGGATCATTAACTATAATTTCAGAAGTGGTTACTTTTACTTTTTGCAAGTCATTTAATATAAGTTGTTTTTGCGCGGAGTTTAAATAGCTACCTCTGGTTGTGAGTGATGTGAGTTTTTCGAGCTTAGGTACAGCATACAAATATATATTATTAAAATTACAAGAGTCAGCAAATTTTACTTGATTAAAAAGAACTCTACTTTCGAGATTAGGCCTAGAAACACCCAAATCAAAGTAATATTTTAAATGACCTGAAATATAATCCCAATTATTTACCGCTTTAACAGACGAAATAATATTACTGTAGTTTTTACTTACATAATTTATAAAATCTTCAGCGGTTATAAGCCTATATTGACTTCTAAATGTATTGGATGCATTGTTTTTTATGTTCGATACGGATTCTCTAGGTATATAAGTTGTACTCGCATCTATATTACTAAACTCTATATTATTAACTTGCTGTGTAGTAATAATATTAAGATTTTCTGGTGTTGTATCGGTTCGAATGGTATTAAATCTTGTTGTGTTATAGAAAAACATTTTATTATTGTTTAGTAACCCGGGACCTACTTCACCGATAACACCATTGGTCTTTAAATAATATATTGCAACTTCATCACCGGGATTTAACTGCTTTCCAGTTACGTTATTACCAAATCTTATTTCATATCTCTCATTTTCGTTTAATCTAATTTCATAAACTTCAGAGTTACTTCTTTCTAAAAATAAAGACTGGACAGGCGACCATTTAGACCACTTAGGACTATCAACCGTATTATCTTTTACGTAAACATCTATATTAAAATGATCAATAGGTACGTTTTGGCCTGTAGCGTCAACCACAGTAAGGGTTAATGTTTCGAAAGGCTCACCTACTCCAACATAAATAGGATATTCTGAATATATACCTTGATATAATAGATTATTATCTTGAAGATCGGTTAAAATTTCAGTATCACTAGAATTTTTTATAAACGTAACGTCTTTATTAAAGCTATAATTTGTACCGTTTATAGAAAAATATGAATATCTCGGAATCGTATATGTGTTAGGTGGTAGAGAAGCATTAGCTTGTGCTAAAAAAGAAAGTATAGCAGTTTGATTGCCTACGGGATTATAATTTAAAATTTTTACTATTTTGTTTACGTTTTCAAATAATTCAGCAGTAGTAAAGGTGCTTTCAGAACCAGTTCTATTAAGATAAAATAAGAGAACATGATATGCATAAGCAATAATATCTATTAAGGAAGAAAGATTACTACCTTCAAAGTTTTGATCAGTAAAAAAATTATTAGAGTTTAATCGAGTAATTATTAGACTCTTTAAGCTTTGTGCATCAAACGCAACATAGCTATCTTTCTCTAAAGTAAAATCGTTAAATTCAGCCATATTATTTATTTACAAAATTAAACCCAGAATTACTTAATATTCCGGATATACTAAAGCTAGAGTCAGTGCGTATAGAAGGAACGGAGATAATAAGAGTAATTAAGTACTGTGAGTTTGCCTCGTCTACAACAACATTTATATTTTGCAATACTACTCTTGGTTCAAAAGTACTTATCCCCTCTAAAATTTTAGTTCCAATTTGGTTTGCAGTAATTTCATTTAATGGTTGAAACAAATATTGTACTAAATTAAGGCCAAATAAAGGGTTTAAAATTTTTTGCCCAGGTAATGTGTTGAAAAGATTAAAAATAGAGTTTTTAACTGCACCGTAATCGTAATTAATAATTAAATCTCTTACTTCTTTTCTTTTTTGAAACTCATTATTTCTTGTATAATCGAATTCAATATCAAGCTTTAAATCTGTGTAAGTAAACGAGCTATTACTCTTTATAGGTTGCTTAATAGAGTTAACTTTTATTGTAGCCACAATAGTATTTATCTGCATTTAATTGGTTTAAAAACAGTTTTATACTATATCAAAACAATAAATAATTTAAATGAGTAAGAAATTTGTCAAGATATACGAATCTCACATGCAACGGTATACAGGACAGGGTTTTTTAGCTGGAGACGTTGTAGTTTTTAAGAAAGATGCACTTAAGGATACGTGGTTCCAGTCATTAGGTTCTAATACACAGGAGAAAATAAAAAGTATGATTTCTAGCGGACTAAATTTAAGGATATCAGCAATTAAAAATATTTACCCCAATGTAAAGGGTGCAGGTAATACGGATTATACGGGTAGTGATGTTAATGTAGATATTACTTCTGAAATAGCCCCGGGCAGATATATGGATTTTGTAACTGTACCGGGCAGAATGCTAGAGCCTGTAAGTTCATACCCTAATTTACCTGATGTACCTGAAAAGTTCAAAGCAGATGATCCTTCAAAGAGAGTAAATATTAAACCAAAGAAAGTAAAGGACGAGCAACAAGAAGTTCCATTTTATTCGCCAATGAATACCCGTTTATCTGATTTAGGTAATAAAAAGCTATCTACGGGTGATAGGGTTTTAAATAATACTAATGTAAGGATACCTTCTAAGCCTGCAGAAGGTGCATCTGATCCCGCGTCATACACAGCTAACTACCTGCCTAAAAGCTAAAATACATCAGACAGGCTTATTAGGCAAGAATAGCAATTAATTTCCTGATCAGCAACAAAAGAACTTCTATAAATATGCTCAGCAACTACTAAGAGACATTTCTTTTTTTGAATATTATCAATGTTAAGAGTATCGATGTAATTAAACAAATCTCTTAAAAGAGTAAGATAGTCAGAATTAAAGGAATTCTCATTTTCAATAAGAGCTCTTCTAATAGATGTAATGTTTTTCTTTGCTATTTCGTTAAAAATAAGCTCGCAAACATCGTTCTTGTTACTTTCAGGGAGTAATAATGAGCCAGAGCTTGAAAATTTTTGTAGTTCATTAATAATCTTTCTTAAGTCTGGATAAAGCCTCTTAATAAATGATAAGAGCTTTGCTTTTTCACCTTCATTTACTGAGATTTTTTCATTTTTAAGAATAAATGCACATCTCTTTAAGACACCATCAAACGGGGGTGTAAGATCTAATGCTTGACAACGACTTTGTAGCGGTAAAATAACCTTGTATGAATAATTAGCTGTAAGAATAAAGCGGGTAATATGAGCGAATTCCTCCATTGTATTTCTGAGTGCGCGTTGAGCATCAATAGACAAGCCGTCTGTCTCATCTAAAATAATTACTTTAATTTTACCATCAATACTCCTAGTTTGCGCAAAGCTAGTAACTTTACTTCTGATAGTGTCAATACCGTTTTCATCGCTTGCATTAATATAAAGATATTGACAATCTAAAATACTGTTAACAATAATTTTAGCTAATGATGTTTTACCGAGCCCGGGGGTACCTGTAAATAAAAGGTTAGGTATTTCTTTAGTGGTTTTATAGGTTTCTATTATTTTTTTGTTAGATTCTGTAACAATAAAACTAGATATATCTTTTGGACGGTATTTCTCTACCCACAGACTGTTAAAGTCGGTATTCATTACTTCCCGGAAGACCCGAATCCCTTTTCTCCGCGTAATGATGCTTGTGGCTCACCCCATTCTACAGGCATTGATATATTAAAATACAGTACAAATTGTGCTATTCTATCACCCGCGGCGACTTTATAATCGGTATCAGAAAAATTATAAAGCTTAATACCTGCGTCACCTCTATATCCGCAATCAATAATACCAGGGTGGGCAAAGATACTATGCTTAAATCCGAGGCCGCTACGAGATTCCACCTTAATCCAATAACCTTCTGGAATATCAGCAAATTTTAATCCAACACCCACGATTGCATAATTTTTTGCAGGAATAATCTTATCTTCAACAGAAAAAACGTCATACCCCGTGTCTGATTCATGGTTTTTTACTGGTAATTTTGCAAGTTCGTGCGTCTTTTCAAATTTTAAGACAGGTAAAAATCTAAGATTTGGATCGGTATCAGCGTTATTTACAGATTTTATAGAATACATATCTGTATTATATAATAGATTCGATAAAATCAATGTATAAATATCATTATGAGTGAAGAATTAAATGAAATGGTCGGAGATTTGTTGTCTCAATTAAATGATGCTAATAAAAAAGCCGAAAAAATTCAAAAAGAAACAGATTTATTAAGCAAAGAAAACATGGAAAAATTTGTAATTGAGAATGCAGGTAAGCTCATTAAAGAAAGTCTTGAAGTTGTTACTAACGTTAAGGATTACATTTCTTCTGCACCAGAAAGTAAAGATGTGAGTAGTTTAGCTGATTTAATTGCTGCAACTTCCACAGCAATTGAAACGCTAAATAAAATTATTGTATCTGATAAAAAGAACGAAACTATCATAAAAGCAAAAGACATGGATTTAAAGAGTAGAAAGGAACTAAAAGAAAGTGACAATACTACAAAACTACTAGCAACAAGAGAACAGGTGTTTAAGATGCTTATCGATAGTGCTAATAAAAGTGCAAAAATTATTGATGCTGAAATAATAGAAGATAAAAAATTAGAAAATTAACATTCAAACAACTTTTTGTAGATATTTTTAAATATACTCTTAAAGTCGGGCACAAGATTTTTCATAAATTTAACAAAATCATCCTTCTTAGGGAATTTAGGAATCATACTCTTTAATTTAGCAAGTATTGTTTTTGGATTAAATTCCATATTAATAAAGTCAGAGAAGTCTATTTTACCTATTATAGGTAATTTAAAATTACATATAATATTTTTTATACTTTCTATTGAACTTAGTACACTCATAGGATCTAGGTTTTTTAAATTAGTAGAAGTTATAAGCGATGCAATTTCCGGAAAACTACCTAAATCATCAATAGGTAGAATATTAGGAATACCTTTTGTACCAGTAAAGCTAATACTATCAGAAAGTATACTAAACGGATTAGTCGCTAAAGATGTAAATCCGGCAATTGAATCGGTAATAGGAGATAAAATAAAATTAGATATTGAATTTAAATTACCGGTGGGGTCTAAACTCCCTAATCCAAAAGTATTTAAAGTATTGCTGATTTGAGAATTATTTAATGCTGAGGAAAACCCGGGTATATTATCTGGTCCTATTTTATTAAAAATTTCATTAACTTTACTTAACGTATTATTAGGAATTTGCATTAGATTAGAATTATTATTTAAAAAAGAATTATTATTAATGGATATAGGAACAGGTATTTTAAATTCTTGAACTCCTCCTAAATATCTTTCATTAATTGTATTAGTATTGTAAATCACATTTCCAGAATTTAATCTTTCTACACTAATAGAGTTTTTTATAGATTTAAAGGACATTGAATTTATAAGCTTTTTTTGTAATAAATCTACTCGTTGCATAGTGCCTTCTATGTCTATTTCAAAAAATAAATTAGTAATAAACTGTAAATTTAAATAGCTTCTAGGATTATAACCTATTTTATCATTAATATTGCTAAAATAACATACAAATTCATAATAATCATTAGAGAAGCTATTTTTTAAATTGTTTATTATAGATTGTAATTGGGTAAAAAAATCTTCGTAAAACTTTATATCGGTTATTAAATTATTCGAATGTGATTGTGTAGGGTCTGCAGCAACCTGTTGTAACTGTTTATCCAATTTTGTAGTTTGTGAAATTAAATTCTTCAAGTTATTTCTCATTAAACTAGTATTTTTTTTCTGAAGTTCAAAAGAAAGCTCTAAAGTATTATTGCTAATTTTATTGTTTAGTTGAACTGCATGGGGAAAAGGTATGCCGAACTTATCTAAATTAAAATCCCAAATAGGACCGGTGTTATCGCTCATTTTGTTCATCATATTTGCCATAATACCAATACTGTCGCTTATTTCGCTAAAATAAGAATTTTTATTTTTATTAATTTTATTTTTTATTACATCCGGTAAGGTGTGATATTTTTTTACCCAATAGTAAACATAGTCTAAATTTAAGTTTTTAAACTGTTTTTTGTCTAGATCGTTAAAAAACTTAGAAATATTATTTACCGGATCACCAGATTTTAAATTATTTCTATAATCAATGCTAATTTGAGCTTCTTCAGTTAAATCCTCATTGGAACCTGCAGAGCTCATTCCAATACTTTTTAGAAATGTTGTATAATTTTGTAGAAACTCTAGCGAATTAGTTATATTGGCATCTACCAATTCTGGATATAATGTTTTTGTGGGTGTTCTCATGCACTATTAGTATTTAAAAACAAATTATTATAGCTATACGTTTTTATGCACCGTAGTTCATTAAAATATTCATTTCCTTTAAATATATGCTTTACTTGCACCACAAGATAAACACCCAGCATCTTGCTATCAAAATCACTGTAAACCATAGACCCATCTCTATCTATACCTATAAAGACACCTGCAGTTCTGTGTGTTGAACCTGGTACTTTAAACGAAATAGTATTGTTTAAAAAGATAGAATTAAATAAAACTTCATTTCTACCATCGCTTAATCTTTGATCTCTATCTTCTATATTTGAAAAAACGTTTTTTATATTTTTTTGTAATAATCTATTTTGACCGGGAAAAAAATTAGGATACGCTGTACCGTTAACACTGAGTTGATCAAACGGCTTAACATAATTCTCTGTATAAACATCAGTTATGTGTTTAATATCATTTTTTTCTAAGTCTATAGCAAATAATTTTTCTGTTTCACTATAACTGTGTACTGCGGTTGTACATATTTTTTGCTGTGTATACATACCTGGCATAGGATCGTAAACCATATTATTAATTGTACCGTATTTGTCCAAAAATAATGCAATTTTTGGTGTAAAGCTTACCGGTTCTAGCAAATACTGTTCGTCTACATTAGAATACAATCCGAGTTTAAAAGTCTCATAATATTCTGAACCACCAGCAATCTCTGTAGAATTATTGCTGTTATTACTTTTAATAGCTGATTCAAAAGTTTTCTTAAGACTGGTTAAACTAAATTCGTATTTATCTCTTCGTAACCTTAAAAAAGCTCTATCAAAATTACTATCTTCATCTGAAATATGTCTATCTAAAATATAAGTTAAAGTATCAATACCTTTAAACCGAGCAGGTGAAGAAAAGAAAATTTCTCTACTTCCTTCATCAAAGTTTTGATTAAAAGTAACTGTGTCATTTTCAGTATTAAAAAACTCATTTAAAAAATATTTTATTGCTAGTCCTGTCTTAAGACTTCTTTCATCGTTACTTTGATTATTAATATTATCAGTGTCTATATATTTTGATGTAGTAAAATATGAATTTTTTTCTATTAAAGAATTATATGTCCAATCATGAAAGTATAGTTTTTTAAATTTTTGTCCAGGTTCTTCGCCTTGAATTTCTTCTGTATTATAAATAACAAAAGTTAAAGAAATTTTAAATGCATTATTTTCGGTATCCCCGGTAAAAAATTTTTCACTGAATTCAGACTCATCTAACTTCGGTAAAATATCTACTATAAGTAAATCTCTACTATCACCTTTAAAAATAAACCCTTTACTTGGCTTAAATGACTCAGTAGCAGCTCCCTTCAATAAATTAGTGTTATCAAAATCAACCATTCGTTCAACTGCATCAAAAACATTATTAATAACAATATAACCTTTAGTATAAAAATCTGTAAAATTTTCTTCAATAACTAATGAATTTATAGAACCTATTTTAAGTTCCTGAAGCCTATCATCAGAAGAAAGCAATCTTATATTAAAATAATAAGGATTATTATTTATTGTATCGCTAAATTCATATTTTTTAGAATATAAATTAGAAATTTCAGCATTTGTAAATTGCGTGCTCATTTATTTTGTATTTAAATAATTTTTTATATCTTTTATAATGTCATTTACGTAAATAGACTTTATAACTCTTATTGACGCACCGGCTTTTACAAATTCCACAGGATTATAGATACTGTTAGCTAAACAAAGCAACCACCATAAATCTATAGTCTTATAAGCATTATAGCTTATAGAGGTCCAGGGCATTCTATTTGAGATAACCATATAATATACTTTTTCTTCGTCAATATTACTAGGTAAATATATAGATTGAATAAGATTGTAGTAATAAAATTCGTTTTCTTTATATACTTTAAATATATTTTCATACCTAGTGCTATTTAGCTTAGGTAATTCTTTAATATTATTTTGAAAATTGCCTTCCATATAATTATCTTGTATTTACATCTGCGGGCCTAAAAGGTGTATTGGCGCTGGGATTTGTTTGTTGTGGAATTAAACCTTGGAGAATAACATTTGCGTTTAATGAAGAGGTGGTTACTATAGGATTAGGGTTAATAAGTTCATACATAAAATTTTTCGTTTCAGCTAGTAGGCTTTTTAGTGTAACTCTTACCATGTAAGCATCAGGTACTATAGTAGTAATATTACGTGAAACTTCTCTGTTAGTAAAATCTCTTAAAGTTGTAGTAACAGGTGTTTGTGGTCCTACTTCATCATCTCTAAGTTGTCTTCCTGTTACATTTAGCTGTTGTATAACATTTAAATTATCAATAGTAGAGAGGCTAAGTGAAAGTTCTCTTCTAGATCCTTGAAATTCTATAGCAATATTACTTATGTAACAAAAAGGTAAAAATTTTGACCCAGGAATAGATACTTGGTAAAGCACCGGGGGGTCTATTACTGAAACACTTCTTCGGGAAGGTTTGTTATTATATAAAAGTAAAAATAATAATTCCCAATTTCTTACAACATCTTCATAGCTAGCGCTTCCTGTATTAATTAAAGGAAAATTAAAGCTAAACTCTTCACCCTCCATAGGGTAATTATAAAGTTTAGCTTTTTCAACAAATGTTATATCAGCGGGATTTCTTAATGTATTAACAAAATCAGCAATACCCGTAAAAAACTCAGCACCGGTTTTTACTAAACCTGAATAAGGTGTATTTGCATCACCAGAAAAAATATTTTGTTGAGCATTATAATAATTATCAAAATAGGGAAGAATAAAATTCCAGCCTGTATCCTCCGTAATATATAAGTTTTGATACGGTTTTAAATAACTGTCTTTTCTGTTAAAAATCGAATTGTTATCTAGTGAGCTGGGAAGAAATCTGCCCAGTAATTCATTGGCTCCTCTTGAAACGCTATCTAACTGATCTGCAGAAGCGTTTAAAAAACTTAATGCAGGTCCTTGATTAGCTAAGTCTCTAAGGCCTCCGGATACACCGGCAGCAGACGCTCCAAATGAATATTTTAATTGAGAAATTAATGTATTTACTTTTAAACGCTTTTCTTGTAAAATAATTTTAGGTACTTCTTCGCGTGCTTTTTCTCCTGTTTTTGAATAGGTCCAATAAAAATCCTGTACAACATTAACAGTTGTGCCGTTAACTACAGATCCATCAGAATTAGTAGCACCTCCATAAGAAGTATTACTCGGAGAAACTAAAAAAGGCGTTGAAACGTCTGTATCGTCTAATTTGCTTTTTGAAGCATCGCTAAAATTTCTACTCTTAGAAATAGAAAATACGTGATTCATAATATTACTTATTAAGCGTTAACTAGGTCAGCCCTATATTCAAAATTAGAAACCGTTTTATCTGTTAAAACAAAATTACGTGAATTATTGCTTATAATTGTAGGGGCCTTAGATGAAGTTGAACTAACCATAAAAGCTTCAAGATTTTTATTTAGTACTTGATCCATCTTAAACATAGATTCATAAAATCTTAGTTGCTTGGCAAATAATTCTTTTACATCTTCTAATTCTTTTAGCATCTTCTGCTGAATATTTGCTTGATCATCTTTTTTCTTTACATCGTCCATTTTATTTTCTACGGGCTTAGCTTCATTAAGCTTGAAAAAATCATTATCTATTTGTTGAGAGCCTGCTTCATTTATTGCTTTTCTTGTTTGTTGTTGTAATTCAACACTTTTTTCCAAAGATTCAATTCTTTTACTTCTATCTTTATCACTACCAAACATGTCCTTGTAAATTTCTCTTGATCCGCTCATTATAAAAGTACCTGCGCTTGATAATACTCCTGTCACAATTCCATATAACACAGACGCTGTTAAAGGTTGTCCAAAAAACGGAGTGCCGGGTATTGCTGATGTCGCCAAGCCTACAACACTACCCGCAGCGGTTCCATATGTACCGCCTTTTAATGTATCGGTTAATACTTTTTTGTTAGGATCTTTTTCTTCCTTTATTTTTTTCTTAAGTCTTTTTTCTTCTTCTTGAGATTCTTTATATTGCATCGAATAAGATTCAGGATCTTCATAATCTAATCCTTCTTTTCTATCTAATGCAGCGGGTTTAGAGTATTTGTTAGGGCCAGTAAAAGCTTTATAAATTGCTTTAAGAGTGTTTATAGGACCATCCGCTGAGCTTATTAAATAAATATCATCCATTATTTCTCTTGCAGCTCTTAGACCATCAGAAAGCCCGGGGGCATATTTGTCTAAAATAGCAAACCCTTTTGAAGCTGCTGCTGTATCTTTACTAAAAATTAAAGATATGGCATTACCAATATCAACAATTGTAGAAATAACATTGTTTATGGATTCAGAAATTTCAGTAAAAACTGAATTAAAAATATCTCCTAAATTTATATCTTTAATTTCTTTACTAGTATCTTTTCCCGCTTGCCATACAAAAGCTTTTTCGGTAAGCATTTTAATAAATCCTGTTATTTTAGAAACAGAGGGAAAATAAACTTCTATTTGATTTAATAACCCTATTACATCATCAAAGTTTATACCCGAGCCTTTAACTGCTACTTGATATAGCTGTACAAATATTTTACCAATTTTTTCAAAAAAGTCTGTAATTCCAATAAACGCGCCCTCTAATCCTTTAGTTAAATTTTGAAAGAGTTGCTCCATAGTAAAGTCAATACCAAACATACTAAACTTTTTACTTTTATCCCCTCCCATATCATAATCTTGTAAGAGACGTTGTTTAGTAGTACCGAAAAACTGAGCTATAAATTCTGCACCTGGTATTGCAAACGCAAGATATTTTAAACCTTTACTCACATCACCACGAGCAATTAATCTAAACCCATCAAAAGCATCGATCAGACGCCCTACAAACGGTATGCTTCTAATAAACTCTTTATACTCTAATCCTTTTTTATTGAATACGCTTGTTAAGTTCTTCAAACTACTCATTACCGAGCCTTGTTTAAACTGCTCAAATAATTTTTTAACTACTGGTATTTTTTCAACGCCAAAGGCTAAACCAGCGACACCACCGAGCAATAATAGTATAGGGCTTAGAAATTTAAAAATAGATCCGGATTCTTTTTTCTGTGATAATTTTATTTCTTTTAAAATAGCGCTATATTTTTCCGATTGATCTAAGGACTGTAGTTGTTTTTGTGCCTTTCTTGAAAATTCTATTTGTTTAGGCTCGCTTTCTTTACGTTCTTTTCTAGCATCTTCTGCTCTTTGTATTTTGTATCTATCGTCATCTAATGAAAATCTTTTATCTAGCACTGCTTGAATTTTCTCTAAAGATTTATATTGCTGTAAGCTTGAAGCTTTTAGATCTTCAAAACCTTTACCAAAAACAGTAATCAACTGTTCATTAGATAACTCTTCCATTAATAATATTTAAGAGATATTATTTAAATTGAAAAAAATGATCCGTCTACTTCCAGGTTTTGCCCGTTAATTTGTGTAAACTTGCTTTCTATATCTCTATACTGTTTAATAAATTCTAAAATGTTGTTAGTCAAGGTTGAAGGGAACTTTTCTATAACTTTTATTTGTTCAGGTACAGCGGTAGAAGAAAATTCTAATGAAAGAGGTTTTTCGCCTTCAAAAGAAACAGATTTTATAAACTTAGATATCTCTTGAACGAACAATTCACCAATAATATTCTTAAAATCTTTATCTTCTGTTTGTTTTAGATTATCTAAACTAAATTGACTTAATTTTAAATCAACATCAAGACGAGGTGCTTGAAGAATGACCTTTAAATTATTAAGTTCAATTACTTTTTCTGTATTAAACTCAGTAGAAATGTTAGGGTATTCTTTTACTTTATCAAATAAATTAATTTTATTTTCATTTAAAGTATAGTTAGCATCTAAGCAGTGTGCTCTTAAAGCAATAGCTATTGCTGTTCTATCAAAAGTATAAAGATCATTTATCTTTATATCGTCGAGTATATTTTCTTTTAAAATACTGTAGAAATTAATAATAAATGATAATTTAGTTAAAGTTTCATCAATAGAAGTTTTTAATAAATTTTTTTGTTGTCTTAATGTAATATTTTTAATTTTGACTTCTTTTTTTAAGGAAGGAACAAAAACAGAAATTGAGTTTGTTTTATTTAGTTCTTCCAATTGTCGTAACAGTTCTGCAGAATTACTCATTATGGGTATTTAGGTTAGAAGAAGGGAGATTCAAGTTATTACCTTTTTGTTGTTTATTTTTATCTTCTATATCTTTCTTAAAGATATTCATAAAAACATTTAATTCAGCAGGCGTGGAATTATAAAGTAAGTCATAAGTTAAATTTGCTTTTGAAATAAAAAAATATTCAAATTCGTATAGTGATAATAAATCTCTTTTAAATAGAATTTTTAAAAATTCAATAATAGTATTATCTTTTAAAGAAAGAGGCAGTTCTATTTTTTCACTATCACCAAAACTTATTTGAATTAAAAATATTTTAGATAAATTTTCATGTATTTTGTCAAAAAAGTCTTTTGCATATTTTAAAGTAGTGGTAGGAAGTATTTCTAAAATTTTCATATCATCGACTTGATAGGTGTTATTATCTACTGTCACATTTTGAATAGTAGAAAGATATTGTTCTTCCAGTGTATTTAAAAAGAGTTTAGAAGTTAAAGAAAAATTAATTTTTACGTTTTCAATAGTTTGTATTTCATTAATTTCTGTATCAAAATTTTGAAGTTTTTCTAAAAGTTTAGTAAGATCTATAGAAATTAATTGCTGTTTTTTATTTTTATCTTGAATATTAAATTCTAGTACCGGGCTAATGCAGATTATTCTTAACACTAGTAAAATAATTAATTTTTCTAAGAAATTAAAATTATTAAAATTGTTATTCGAATGAGTAGCAATTAGATTATCTAAAAACTCGCAAATATCGAGATTATTGTTATTAAGAATAGTTTTTGCTAAATTTTTATATGTTTTGTATTTTATTTCTCTAAAATTAAAATATTCTTTTCTGTTTTTTAAAAAAACTTTTATATTAAAGTCTTCCACGGAACTATTTAAAACAAAAATTATAAAAATCCAAGTGGATTTATACTACCAATACCATTTTGAAAGCTTGTAATTCTAGGTATTTCTCCGTTTGAAATTCTATTAACTATATCAGCAATAGGAAGATATAAGTTATTTTCAACCGTATAATTTGAGTATGTCCATCTAGTAGAATAAGTTGTAAGTTTATCATCTGTATAATCTAAGTTTTGTTCAGAAACTTGAAAGGGCACACAGTTGTAAAAATTAAAAACCTTTCGAGGAATCATAGATATACTATGATATGTTCTTGTATATTCCAATAAAGTCATATTAACTTTCATATTTTTAAACCCTCTTCTTCCCCTTACGTCATCGGGACGTGCTGTCATACCGTAATGCGATGCTAAAATAACCCATGGTCTTATTACAAAATCAATAAAAGAAGTATTTGTTTCTCTAAAATCAATTACCAGATTAGGTGGTTCTGTGGATCTACCGCTACCTAAAATACCGGGTAAAAATCCTCTATTATTATTTACGGATACTGATGTCACATCATATTGTTCAGTGGGAACAGTTATTTGATGTGCAAATAGACATCCTATCACACGCTGAAGGGGGTAACTATTAAGTATTGTAACAGCGCTATTTATATCATATCCTTTTTTAGCACCGTCTGTTCTTTCTAATCCTTGAATAACACTAGTTCTTAAAGCTGCAGGGTAATTATCAATTACAATAATCCATTGTGAGGAGTTAGGAATCGAGGTAAACCACGATTCCATTTGAAACAGAAAATAATCTCTTACACTAACTATTGGAACACCGGGTATATTAAACCCAAAAAGATTAGTTACTTGGGGGGCAAATAAAGGATTAGTGCCTGTAGCTAGCCCTGTGAAATTATTACCTAAAGCATTTAATGCATTAGTAAATGGATTGTTCACCTAAATATTTAGGTAAAAAAGGTTATTTAGGATAATTTTCTCCAATAATGAAACGAAACTGTAGCAGTAAATTCTATTGTGTTACCGGTGCCTTCTGCGATATTGTAAGCTAAAGGGCCTACGCTTCTAACTGATACACCTACCAATTGATACTGACCTACCTTGTTCATTTGATTATCAAGCTGAACTAAATCAATAATAGCTGTTTGCTTTGGAGCAAAATAGTTACCGGTAGAATTAGAGTCATCAAATATATCGGTAGACCATTGCTCGAATTTTTGTCTTATTTGTGAATTTGCATCAGCATAAAATGTTAAGGTGTAAGCTTCACTTCCCGGGTATGTTGCATTACCGGGGAGATTAAAATTTAACCCCATATAAGGTACCGGAATATTTGTTATGGCCCTCTCAGGAAGAGTAGCTGTTTTTACATATACTAAATCATTCTCGTCAAATGTAACTGTACTGGCTCCTCCGGTGTTAATCGAGAGTACTCTAAAATTAAAATCGCGTGCAAACTCTCTAGTTGCTGCTACTCTGTAAAAGTCGGTTATAAGTTGATTTACATCTGCCATAAAATTATTTATTCCTTAAATTGGTTATGTAATAATCTCCTGGAAATTTGTACCGGTTCTAGTTGCGTAGAAGTTGCAAAGTATATACTCTGCAGTACGTACCGGTTTAATATAGATATCAACTACCAAAGTATTATCATCTATAACTTCAGGTGGGTTATTTCTCTCGTCACATATAATAAGATAATCATAAATTCCTTGTGTATTTTTTGCATTATCAAATATAGGTGTAATTGTATTTAAAACCTGTGTGCGGGTAAATAATGTATTCGGTTCAAAAACAAAGTACTTGATAGTATCTCTTGTAGATGATTCGAGACTCAAGAACAGTCTGCGAACATTAATACGATCAAATGCGCTTGGTTTCTTTTGTAGCGTTTTTTGCCCGAAGATTACAAACCCTTCTGCTGGGAAGAACGTTACAGGGTTAAGACTTGCTTTGTAAAGCTGATCGCGTTGTTTTTGCTTAGGATAAATTGCGATATCATTTACACCGGCTAAAATACCGCGAGTAAACCCAGCTGGTGCATACCATGGCTGATAATTACTATCAGTATTTGCCATTGCAGCTGCAGCAAAGCCAGAGAAAGGTACCCAAACATCTTCAGATGAAGCAACATCAGTTACTTTAGCACAATTTGCAAATGTACAGGCATAACTAGTATTAATACCAGCAAATTGATTCTTCAGCGGCCAGTAAATATTATTAGAGAATGTATTTGTAGGTAAATCCAAGGTCTTTACATTAGAGCCCTGCACAAATATATTTGTAATTGGATCAGCTATAAAGATAAGATCTTTTCTATTGTTGGCGAGCGCTATAAACGTATTAGCAACTGCATTATAGCGTGTTATTGCAACTGGTGTGACACTAGCATTTTGTGACGTCAGCGAATTGACCATAGAATCGTAAGGTACACTATCATCAAAATAATTTAAAGTACGTGGGTTAAACGAATTTACATATACTGTACCTAAGCCGGCCTCAACTGCGATATTAATTGGAAATAGATCTGTGTTATTAACTTTATCTAAAGCTATCGAAAGCTTAGTAGGTAGCGTTCCAATTTCCTTGGTTGCAAGATCTTGATCATTATAATCGCCTAGTGCGACTAATGAATCAGTGCTCCCGTAATCAGCAATTAAGCTCTGTACTACAGCAGATGGTGCCCCTACTCTCTCTTCATATTCTGCTTCTGTCTCGCCAGCAAGTGGGGAAGACATTGGCGTACTTAAAAATCTTGCTTTTTTCTTTGGAACACCATTAGAATCTAGCCATGTAACACTGTTTTTACTGGAAATATTAGGATTTACAATAACAGTAACGTTAGCAGAAGCATTATCAATTTGCTCAATATAAAAACTCGTTGCTGGGCCACCGTTTTCGTTATTTATTTGACGATGATAATCTAGAGACCCTACATATCCCTCTTGAAAGACATAATCTAAAGTAATTGTATCAGGAGAATAAACTGATTGACGTAATTTAAATACACCAACAGTTATTGTATCATTATACTGATTAGTAGAGATATCAAAGTTCGAAACATTTTCCATTACTTCGGAAACACTTCCAGACGCACCACCGGGTGTAGCGGAGAGAGGAAAGTTTAAACGTACACCGGGGAGAGAAATATATGCATTACCAGAAATAGTAGATGCATTAGTATTAATAGAAAGTATGCTATTAACATTATCAAAATTTGTAGCAGGGTTTAAGTTAGTATTATCGATAATCCCTACATATGTACCTTCATATTTGGTATTAATTGTTGTTTGAGCCTTGTTTAAAACAAGGAGACCGGCACCTGCAAACGAAGCAACCGAATTAAAAGAATTGGGTGCACCAGCAGTAGATGACCACGAATATGCATCCCCGCGTAGTATTGATAAATATTGAGCTTGTGTAAGTTTTACATGTGTCGGTTTACCAAAGAAATAAGTTCCAGTGGGTGAAACAGTTAAAGAAGTAGAGCTTGCACCATTTACATAAGTTACAACAGGGTAGACGAGGGCAGAATAATCATCAGTATAATCTAATCCTGCGCCGGCACCATAAGGAAGTCTGTAAACTACAACGCTAGCGGGGGACTGAAGCACTGCTTTAGTTGTGTGATAAAAATATCTTTCAGCAGCATTTGTTGGCACTCCAAAGACCTGTTCAAATTCAGAAAGAGATGCAATGCTAATTGGTTCGGATGTAGGTCCTTTTTCGGCAAAGCCTGGAATAAAAACAGTAGTCGGTGGCGTCCCCGCTGCGCCTAACGAAAGATCTACTTCACTAATTTGAACACCGGGGCTTTGAATTGTACGTGCCATATAAAGTATTTATTGTTTTTTGGATTAAACTTTTTAATTTTTTACAAACTATCTATAGTATCGACTAAAGAAACTATTAAACGAGAGTAATTAAATGTAAAATATGTTTCGATTTCACCGGGATCCCTATTATTAAATGTAATTCCTCCTAAAGCTGTAGGAAAAGCATTAATGTATTTAAATTCAACTGATCTTTTATCATATTCATCTAATGCAAAGATAGATATATTTGCAGCATATACTAATATATTTTTATTATTATACTGTGATTCTGGTAATAAATTTGTAGGGTCATATATACCAGTCTCATCATCGTTTAATATGTTTAACCATTTGTAGATTGTCCAGTAATTGTTAAATCTATTATCAACAGTAAAATTTACTGTAACGGGAGGATACGGATTACGTGCTTGGCTTGATGTTGTATGTGTTTGCCCGGAATACCTAATATTCAAAGCGGGTACTTCTACTTCCGGTACTAAAGAACCATAAACAGAGAATTGTATTGCATCAGGAAAAATAGACTCATCATTTCTTGTCATTTTACGAGCTATAGATTTTAAGCCGTCAGGAAAATTTAAAACTAGTAAAAATTTATCTTTTCTAGATTTATTAAAGGGGCTTTGTGTATAGTTAACTAAGTTTGCCATATATATATTTAACCTAATCTCCTCCAACCTTCTGCCTCTAAGTCAGCTATTTCATTTTTAGAAAAATCATTACTATTAGGTATATAAATAGGAAGGGGGCTGCCTCCTAAATTTTCCTTTTCGTTACTGTAAATAGAAGCTGGGTTAATAAAATTTTTAATTCCAAAATCCAAAGAGCGTAATTTTAAAGGCTTTTTGTTGGCATCAAATTGTTCTATTTCATAATATTTGTCTACCAAATCATTTTCTAATATCATTAAACACCACACTAAACTCATAACGCGGTCATCCCAGCTATCAGCACCAGGCTTTGCAGCCCACGTACCGTTGGGATAGCGGACAAAAGATTTTAATTCATTTAAAGTTTTTAAATCATAAATTTTTAAAGCTTTAACCTCATTACACCAGTATCTCATATTCATTACGCCTTTATACTTTGAATTAGTGTGGGCTTGAACTCCTATTTTATTATATTTGTTTCCATTTATTTTAGCTCCGTATGAAATTAAATTTTCATAGTGATGTACATTTTTAAGTTGATCAACCACCTGAGCTCCGCAATTATTTCTTTCAACTAATGCGGGTGGTGACCCCCAATGCTGTAAAATTTCAAAAAGTTTTGTTGTGAAATTGTATGGGCTAATTTCTCTGTTATGATAAACTGCGACTTGTTTTATTTCCCTTAAATCCGTAATATCTAAAATTTGTATTACACTTGCTGCTTCCCCAACACCTTCACTTATATCAACACCCGCGACATAAAGATTATCTTTTTGCGGTTCATCCCATAATAGATATTTACCTTCTTCAAAAACAAATTTTGGTTCAATACAATTTTCTTTCATTTCTTCAAAAAGTTTTTCATCAAGCGCACTTTCACCTGTTTGCAAGAATACATTGCCAAACTCTTGATCAAATACATCTCTACTGCCTAAAGTTCGGATAGTTTTTTCTTTCCAGTTTTCGTCACGACCGGGGAATTCCCACCAATCGACTTTTTCAGCATGCCAATCGTTTTTTCTTTCAACTGCACCAGTATAAAGTTCATGAAATAAATTACCGGTACCGTTTGGTGTTGAAGCAACAAATATTTTAGATTTCTTAGAGGATGAAATAATAGGGTAAACAGAGCTCCAAAATTGTTCAACAAGATGGTTGTCAATAAATGCTAACTCATCTAATATAAGGACGTTGCAGCTATCTCCTCTCCCTGCATCACTACTGGTTGTCGAAATACCAATACTCGACCCGTTTCCTAACGACATTGATGTTTTACCGTATTCTACGGTTCCTGGTTTTAAATAATTAGGTAGCTTCTCATAAGCTAAACGAACTCTCTTAAAAATATTAATAGCTGTTTGCTCTTTATTAGCTACAATAAGAATGCGTTGATCTTCAAAAAAACAAGCAATCCATAATGCGTATATTGTCATTAAAGTCGTTTTTCCCACTTGCCTCGAGGCTAACAGGCATACAAATCTATTATCTCTTAAACTTCTTAAAATACGTTTTTGATAAGAATGAAGCTTTATCTTCATTTTACCCTCATCAAGATTAGTAATATAAAAAAAGTTTTCTGCAAAGTATAATATATTTTTTCTACATTTAGCTATATCCTCTACCCATTCCGGATGTGCTTCATAATCAAATACGGCTTCTGTGGTAGGTAAGTTTTGATTACCTAGATAAAATTTACTTTCTTGGTTTTTAGGCATATGTAGCATAAATACTTAATATGAATCAAACCAGAACGCTAGTAGAAATGGGTGATGTTTATGAAAAGACTGTAATTGAAGAGAAGAAGTCCATATTTCCTCCTAAAGATACTTTTAAAATAGCAACAGATAAAAAGCCCGTTGAAGCTAAAGCAGATCCTAAGGCATTTGTTCCTAAGAATTCAGGCCCTGAGAATGCTGATAATTTTAACAAAAATGTAGTCGATCCTGAAACATCAAAAAATGACAATTTTTACGAACCAAAAAAATTCTCACAAAATCTTGAAAAAACAGAAGTACAAACAATAAATAATTTTATGAGCAAATCTATTTTTGATAAACTTTACGAAGATGTAATGGGTGGACAGCCCGTTGACCAGGAAGTCAATGACGCAGAAGCCCTTGGTTTACCCGGTGAAGAGGGTGGAGCAGATGAAGGAGAAGTAACCCTTACACTCTCCCGCGAACATGCCCAAGCTCTTTGCGATGCTCTTAAAGCAGTTTTAGGCGATGAAGAAGTTGGCGGTGATGAAGAAGTCGGCGGCGAAGAAGAGGTTGGTGGTGAGGAAAAAGAAGAAGCCAACGAAGAAAAAGATAAAAAAGAAGATAAAGAAGAAAAAGACGAAGATGCAGAAGGTGTTGCTAAGGAAGCAACAGAATTAAAAGAACTACCTGCCTCTGCTGGTCAGTCTCTTCAAAAGAAAGATAATAAGGTTGGCGATGTAACAAAGAGCTTAGCTTCTAGCGGTGCTGGTGATGCAAAAGTCACCGACAAAGTTGGTAATGATGGTGAAAAAGGCCATGCTCTAGTAGGTGCTGGTGTAAAGGGTGCAACAGCATTTACCGGCAAGGACAATAAAGTAGCTAGCAAGACGAGCAAAGTAGGTGCTTATCTAGCTGGTCTGAAGTAATAGAATCAAAAAATAGTAAAAATTGGGCCTAATGTAAATTAGGCCCTTTTTTTTGCTTAAATATCTATATGACTTTTAAAGACTATTTCCATAATAAAATAAAGTCAAAGGAAAAGCCTTTACAGACCAAAAAAAGACATATGCATCCTGTTTTAAGGGATGTAAGCTCTCATCCTAAAAACCCGGGTAGAACAGTTCCGTATATGCATAGAACTTTTAAAGAAAATCAAAAAGTAAAATCATTAAAAAATAAAAACAATGGAAGATACGTATGTAACAATAACGATATAGCAGAAATTGAAAAGGAGTTTAACTTAAAGTATGATATAAAGAATTCTAAAAATTTAGGTAACACTGGTATAACTCTAAGATATGATTCTGTTTTAGGAGCACCGGTAATAGAAAAATTATGATCGCTAAAGATTATTACACAGGCAGTCCTGATCCAAAGGTTTACCCTTTTTTTTATACAGATAATCCATGTATTAGATTTACTGCAAAAGAAAATAATCAAAGCGAACGCCTTATTATTAGTAATTATTGGAAAGAACAAATCAATCTTTATGGGCAACAAGTAGGGTATATAGTTAATAATACAACAACTTTAAGCGCTGATATGCTGTATGGAGAACAACCGACTCAGCAATATTCACCGCCTGTAAATTTAATAATAGCTATTAATTTAAATGAAAATGCACTTATGCTTAGTAAGTTTGGCTTAGTATCGGATGATGAAGTTACAGCTTTTGTACATATTAGTTCATTTTACGAAGTTTTTGGTTATGGTAAAGAGCCTAAATCAGGAGATCTATTTCAACTAACAGAGTATGGTAATGATAGGCCGGGGGGTAGAAACGGAAACATTTATGAAATAACACAAAGACTAGACCAAGATATAGCCCAAATAAATCCTCTTGCCGGGCATTATGTATGGTTAATAAAGGCAAAACGGTTTGAATATTCTTTCGAACCAGGTCTATCTGGTGAAGCTGTTAACGACCAGGTTTTTGAAGACACCAGGCAACCTGGTGTGTCGGGGGCAGATAAACCCTATGATTATAATGTAGATAATGCTTCAAAAGGTATTTTTGACTATTCACAAACTGATTATGGTAATGTGTACGGTGGGTATTATTAATCATCGATAGCAGTAATCTCTTCTTCTACTTTCTCATAATCAGGAAGTTTTTCTCCTCTTAAAATAGAAATAAATTTATCACCTTCGCGGCAATTATTAAAATTGCATTCAATTATACTCCTATCAGAGCCAAGAAATTTATAAAAATATTTTTCTTCTTTTTTTATAATATTAAAAAGCTTGTAAATAATTCCTATTTTAAATCGTTTATCTTTATTAGATAAATTAATTTTAGGTGTTATACTGAAACTTGTTCCGACGATGTAATGCATGGTACGCTATTGTTAGGTGTTTCATTTAAAATAACTTCGTCTTTCATAGATTCAAATCTATCGGTAATATATTTTTGAAATGCTAGAGGTTTTACCCAGTCGACGTCTTTATCATGAAGATTAACTTTAAACTGTTGTGCTTTTTTAGAAATAAAATCTAAAGCTTCAATTAAACAAAGCCACCTTGTATATTCATCTAAAGCAAGCTTTTCTTTTTTATCTTTACAATCAACTGTTATGTGTTTTTTTGAGCGTACTAAGGGCATATCCTATAATAATGGCTGTAATAAAATTTTTATCAAGAAAATAATTTTGTTTATTAATATTATATATAATATTGTAAAGTGAATCAAAAGAATCTCTTAAAGTCTCAATATTTTTTTTAAAATTGACAATAATTTCATTTTTAATTTCTTCATTAATATGAGGGCTTGCTCTTAATGCAGAGCAAAGCGTATCTATTATTAGATTAGTAAAATTCTTTAAAATATTTTTATCATTAGACATATCGTTTTTCATAAATGCTAGACCACGTTCAAAATAATATAGTGTTTTAATGTCTAAGTTTTTCTTAAAAAGCAAAATAATTTCATCTATAGGTATAGATAGAGTTGCAGGACTTAAATCAATAAAAGAAGCAGGAACTGTTGTTGTTAGATTTTCAATACTATCAGGTATTTTCATTTACTTACTATCTGCTTTAAAATCTCTTCATTTATTAATGGTAGATCGGTTGTGGCAATCGGTTCAGTGGTAATAGCTGTTTCAGAGAAGACCTGAATACTAATGTTCTTATTACATTCTTTACATTTGTAATAATTTGATGTATTAAGTTTTACAGGAATAAAATCTACAATTTTTTTATAACACGGACATGTGACTTCAAGACTCTGAAAAGATAATTCTTTTAATCTTTCATTTTCAATTTTTTTTAGCTTCAATGAAATAAAAGTTGTAAGTAAGGAATTAAATGCGGAAAAACAAACGATTTGAAGAAATAAGCCGGATAATATACCAATTAAAAGATTGACTCCGAAGCTAGAAAGTAGCAGACCAATTAAAATACTAACAGTAGATAAAGCAAGTATCTGAAAAGCGATCTTTCTAAGCATAATATTATTATAAAGGAAATATATTATTTTGCAACCTTTTTATTAGTTGTATATATAATAGACTTTAATATTTTGTTTATTATTTCCAATCTTTTTAAAATAGAAATAATTTTAATTTTTGCATCTTTATTTTTCTGTATAATAGGGTTTTTTAAGGACTGTTTAAACAATTGAATGGAATTACCCGTTTTTATATAAAGATCGCCAAGCTGCTCTATTGTACTGGGTATAGGGTAAGGCAATACTTTGTCAGCTCTTACATCGTTAGGATTCTGATATACTGTTTTATTAAATAAATCTTTAAGTGTAACTCTTTGGGTTGCAAGTTCTCTTGAAGCGACTCCAGATGTCCATTTGTTATATTGTAAAATTTCTTCAAACAGCAATTTCTTCACATAAATATTTATAAATATTAGTATGAAGCTTTTTGAAAATCGTTTTTGTTCTATACTAGAAGCCGATGAAGCTACGCCAACCCCGGCACCTGTTGATGATAAAGAGGCTATGGCTCAAACATTACAGACAGCAGAACCTTCAGATTTTGACGTACAAGCAGGGGAGCGCGAAAAGCGTGTTGACCAAGAAAAAATAAATCAGGTAAATAAGCTCAAAGAATGGGTTGGTAAAATAGACGAATTTATAAATTATTTAAACGGCACTGAACCGACTTCTATTCAGATGCAATTACATGCAGCTCCTTGCGAAACTATATTCGAAGACATAGCAAGAAGTGAAAAAAAGAAAATTTCTAGATTAGCAGCAGAGTTGAGTTCCTTAAGTGAATCTCTTAAGGGTTATTTAATTTCATCTAACGATAGATAATTTTAGCTTAGCTTTTAAGCTATTAAAACTATTTTCTAATATTAAATTCGTATCAACTTCTAAAGTATTTTTTTCAATACAAATATCATTAAAATCTTTAAATGATTTTTTAAATATTTCAGGCCATATAAAAACAGTTTCACCGTTATCAATTAATTTTTGAGTTTTATTATAACTAGCATCATCTATCCATTGATTATCGAGAACCCACACTTTTTTATGAAGAGGATACTGAGATAATTGTGTTTCTTGAAATTTAGAAAACATAGCAGAGCTATTCTCTTGAATGCCGGCAACAGCAACCCCGTTTCTTACGAAAAAAGAGTCTATAGGCCCCTCAAAAATAAAAATAAAGTCTAAATTCGAATCTATTTTATCTATGTTAAAGATTGATTTTTCACCATTTATTTTACTAAGATACTTCGGAAAGAGTTTAATATCTTTAGCAAGTAAAGACCGGGATTGATAAAATACAATATCTTTATTTTGATTATAAAAAGGTATAATTAATCTGTTTTTGTGAATCTTATCTTCAAGTGAAATGTAAAGAGCATCCGGGCGGTTAATCGCTTTATCGAGTAAGCGAGTTTTTATAAGTTTAAGAGCTTCTTGTACAGCTATATTATTTTTATAGAAATTTATTTGATTAGTGTCATATAAATTTATTGAGTCTTTAGGGAGTTTTTCGATTATTTTAGTAATTGGTTTTTTATCTTCAGAATAAACCTCTAATGGCAATATTTCAAAGTTTTTTGTTTCGTTTATTATTTCATTAAAAGAAAGGCCAGATACTTCCTGTATCCATTTTATAGGATCACTGTACCACCCACAGTTATGACAACAAATTATATTATCATCTATAATGTAAATACATCTTCTTTTTTTAAGCCAAGACTTACCCTCTCTGCAAATAGGGCAGCCTGCAATATATGTATTCGAAAATCGTTTAAATTTAGGGTAACCCGCGTATTGGTAAAATTTTTGAACAGTATATTCTTGAGGTAAAATCACATCTTATTATAATACAATAACAACAAAAAAACAATAAAATTATTATGTTTTATTATTAATGTCTTTTATTGAAACAACACCTTTTCTAATAAACGTACCAGAAGCAGGATCTATATAATGTGCTTCTGTGATCTCTTTACCTTCGCGGATATAAGTCTTTAGAATGGGTTTTACTGTTTGACCGCTAATGGGAGAAACAATAGGTTTTGGCGAAATAATATCCATAAAAGTATTTATAAAAAAGTATAATAAAGTCTACTTATTTTTATTGTACTGTTTAATGCAAACTTTGTATACATAAGAAGGTATTTTTTGTACAATCTCTATAATTTTATTATCTAGACCAAAGTCAAATTTTTCTTGAGGCACATCTCTTACTTTCATATCAGGTAAAGACAAAAAAGAATAATTTTCTTTATTTTTTTCAATAAAAACAAAAAGCTCTCCTAAAAATTTACCACCGGTGATCGCGTATAAATATTTTTTCTTAGGATGTTTAAGATTAAAAATCATAACGCTTCAATACATTTTAAAAGCGACTCTTCAACAGGTGGAAGCAATAATCCTAATGAATCAATTTTATTTGTAGAGAGTATACAATTGCTTCTTTTAGCTTTTAGCTTAAGACTATCTATTTCAACAAACTCCCAGTTAGGGTTAATATGATTGTTTTTAGATAAGTTTTCTACAATAAATTTTGCATTTGATATACCTGGATTGACAACATTGTATATACCGGGCAATGTTTTATAAAAATCATTTTTTATAAATTGATCAACAAACAAAATAAAATCTTCTAAACATGTATAGCTATTATTAAAATTTACTAATTTAGGATATTTTAAAATTTTATTTAAAATATTTTTAGATGTATTAAATGAACAAAAGGGCATTCTCACTCTTAATATAGAACTCTTAGACGTGGTAAGAAGTAATTCAGACAAGTGTTTAGTTTTAGAATAAAAACTACTTTGTTCATTAAAAAACCCAAAATTAGGAATATCTTCTTCTGTATACTCTTTTTCATAGCCCGAATATATACAGCCGCTACTAACATTTATAAGCCATGCGTTGTTTTGATTACAAAATGTATTGAGAATAACGGGTAGCTTTGTATTGTAAAGAAAGCAATTTTCCTTGTCCTCTTCGCAAGCATCGACATTAGGAATCCCTGTATACCCTGAGCAATTTATAATAATGACATCATCTAATAAATTACCATTAAAATCAGTAAAATAGCTTCTGATAAATTTCTTTAATTGTATAGGTGAAAAATAATCTAGTTCTTTTCTCGAAACAATAACAGACTTATAATTACTTTGAGCTAGCTTTTTATGAAGAGGTATACCTATAAATCCTTTACCCAGTAATAAGATATTTTTCACAAAAAAAAATTAGTCGTCTAAACTATTATTATTAGCGTGAAATACAAATTTGTTTAATAATGCTCCTAGAGAATCAGCTTCTTGTTGATTATGAGCAGATATTAATGTGATTGGCTTGCCATCAAAATTGTAACCGATTAAAATAAAACAGTTTAAAAATTCTAATATTTGAGCTGTAAGAACATCAAGATCTTTTTTATGATTAGCCTGATCTGATATTTGTTCCTTTAAAAAAGAAACTAAAGCTTTATGAGTTAAATCTTTAACATCCTTATTTGCATTAGGATCAAATGGGACGTTTTTATTGTTTTTGTTCGATGAATTTTTGTCTTTCATCATAATTATTTAGTCTCTCCTTTAAGTATCTATCGCGACCGGGGTAATCAGAATTATTAGAAACCCCGTGTCTAATAAGAAAATCAATAATTACTTCAATACTGTCAGTTTTAATAAAGAAATTTGTTGCTATCTTTCTTCCCCCATCATTAAATTCAAACAACACTTCATCTAAATCGTTTTTATTTGCATAACATGTGACAAAAACTGAAGCTTCGCTTGGATTTACTAAAACAGTCCATCTTCTTGGATCGGTTTTCGAAAAAATAGAAAACATTTTAATAACTACAAAACCGTTATCGCGAAGCCTTTTAATAAAATATCCAGGGGTTTTTAATTTGTTTTTTACAATTTTCATTAATTTGATAATGCAGATATAAGAAATTTAAATTTAGAATTATCTAAGTTTAAATCAAACGTAAGCACCCCCATCTTAGTAATAAGATTAGCTGATATATCCTTAAACCTCATAGAAGAAATTATTCTAAATATCTCAAAATTCAAGGGTATAGGTAATGCGACCTGTGTTCCGGTATAATTTTCTGAAATTTGAATCCCATAAGAATCAACATTACTTCTAGTTTTATCGGTTAATTCACCGAATACTGTGCTATCTTTAACAGAGATGTACAGCTTATTTGAGTCTGTACTGATTGTACTGCCTTTTATTAAATTAATAACAGCGGAATGAGATAATGTAAATTGACCATCAAAAACGAGGGAATTTAATTTATCAAGATTTACTTTTGGTGTGTTTATAATATTATCGTCATATAAATGATATTTAAATCTTAAGGAGGAAGAATTAAAATTAATATTATTAGACGAAATATCTAAGGAAAGATCACTATGTTCAACACATTGTAAGACGCGGTTAAGTTTTTTAAGATCTGGAATATTTAAAATTTTTTCAACATCTATATTTTCATCAGAATAATTAGCACTTATAATAATTGTATTATCTGAAGTAGAAACTAAACAACTTATACTTCCTTTAGTAAGTTTTAATACAGCGCTATCTGTAACTTTACTTAGAGGGCCGATAAAATTATTTAAAAATTTATCTTTATCGGTAATGCGCAGTATCATTTCATTATAATAATATGAAATAATTAATAATCAATTGTTTTTTAAAGATTCAATAATTTTATTTAATTTTGAATCTATAGAATCTAATCTATTAAAAATAGTATCTAAATCGGTTTGCTTAAAATTAAATTCAAGCTGATCAGGATTATAATTATTTGTTTCTTGAGATACTATCTGTGGGGGAGAGGATTGTACGGCAATAGGCGGGCTATGATGTATGTTTATACCTGCGTTTACTGTATTGGCATTACTTCTACTTGGCGAAATCGTATTAATGACTCTTACAGGATCTAAAGTCATACCTTGAAGAGTTTGGTTTTGACTGATGATGTTTTTATTAAGTTCTTTTAAATCGCCAGTCAAATGTTGACCCATAAACTGCAAAGCAAAAAGCTTTGCCTCTTCAGGTGAGACGTCCCTAAAAGTATCCATTATTACAGATCTTTTAACAATTCATCTATACTCTCATCTTCAGTAGATGGTTTAGATGTCTTGTTTGCCTTAACCTCAACAACAGGTACAGGAGCGGATGTCTTAGCGGGAATTTCCTCAATATCATCTGCATCCTTAGTACCGTGATAATGTGTGTCAAGCAAATCCTTTAATTCCTCATATCCTTTTACAGTAATGTAAGACTCGAGATCAAAAATACTGGAGTAAAGCTTCTTAATACTATCTGCATCCAGATTTTCAATTTCTTTAGGAGTAGTAAATTTTGAAGAGACGTAGGTTGGATAATCGCCTTGCTTTTCTACCTTAATCTTTAAGCTACAGCCTTTAGGAGATAAATCAAAAATTCTCGGACCAAGCTCAGAAGCTTCCTCGCCTTCAATAGCATCCATAATAATCTTATGGAGCTGCCTTCCGAATCTTAGAATTTTAATCTTATTATTGTTATCAGAATTAACTGGGTCATTAACTACATAGACATTTACCAGCCAATTTTCCCTACGAATAATTGCAGAGGCTTTTTTCTTTTCCTCTTCAGTACCGTTACGCAAAATACGATAACGTTCCTCAGCAATAGGGTCCCTCTGATTCCACGTAGTAGGGCTAACGGCCGTAATTAACTTACCAGTAGTAAAACTATTCCAACCATAATTATAATAATGGAAAAACGTCTTAGAGGGATCCTTAATATTGGGCAACAAACGAACTGTATAGGTATTGCCGGGTTCAGTCCTAATATAATCTTTTAGCTTAGACGGGCCGGATTCGTTTTCCTTAGTCAAAGCGCTCTTAATACTCTCAAACATCGATGTGGTAAATGTACTCATATTTTTATTATACTTGAAAATATCTAACGTTCAACTATTTTTTTAGATATTTTTTGCAACCCTAATGTAACGAGGTTTAATGCTCGTTTAGAATTTAAAAACTTTGTCTTAAAGACAAAAAAATTATTATAAAAATCTTCTCCTATAATAAATTTTAAGACTTCCGAATCTTTAGATTTTATGATAGAATCTATTCCGCTAAATCCAAATAAAATATAAACAGAAATTTTTCTATCTCTTAAATGTAAAATAAAAGAATATTCATTATTTGTCCTGTGGTTTAAATATTGATTAATCTGTATATTATATTTTTTGCAAAAGTTATATATAAAAACGATTGACTCTTTTATAAACTTTATTTGTTCGGGGTTATCAGGGTCTGTCATAGCTAATTGCTTTTGAGTCAAGGTATAAGCTTTAGTTGCTTTTAAAGAAGTATAAAATTCGAGAGGAAAAAATGTCTCGTCTTTGTATAATCGGTAGGGAGCAGAAAAAAAATCTTCTATTTTTATATTAGGAAATCTTTTAAAAAAAGAAGATAAGCGCTTAAGAGAAACAAAAATATTTTCATCTAGCTTAGTGAAATCTTTTCTTAATTTAAAAGGTGTATTTTTTGCGCTTCTAGTTACTTTTAAAAACGAATTATAAATGTGTTTGTCAAATTCAGTTATCACTACTTTTAATAAAACTTCCATTTATTTCTAGTTACTTCTTTTTTAAATTTTTTAAACGCGCTAGGCTTTAAATACCGTCTCTTAAGTCTAACTTCATCTAAAATACCAGATTTAAGAACTTCAGAGCTAAATTTTCTGTAAGCCTTATCAAAATAAGTCTTATCAGTACTTTTCTTTTTGTCAAGATTAACCACGACATTAGTTGTATAATTTCTCAAAATAATTTTCCTTTCTTACTGTTTAAAAATTTCATTATATACTTACTTTTATAAAGGCTAGAGTCAAACTGAAGAAAAAATTTTATTGCAGAGTAATCATTTTTAAAATCACAGTAGTTTTTAAAAAGATCTCTAACATTATTGTCTTTAAGCAAGCAAATAAAAACATTTGCTAAGTTAAGCTTTTTTGTATTGTTTAATGAGACGAATGAACAAAAGGAAAGAAATAAGTGTGTTTGTTCAAAGCTTGTAATATGCTCGGCTGGGTCAAAACCTCTCACTAAATCTAATTATTAAATAATTTATATAAATCAATCAGATTAAAGTTTTTAATACTAGATTGATAGCTTAGTTAGAGTATTTACTGTGCTAGCGCTTCCCTCTGTATCGTTAGTATGCTCATCTTCGTAAATTGTTAATGTAGAGTAATCTATTCTCATAGAACAATATCCATAATTAGGACCAAATCTATTCTTCATCATCCCCATCTTAATAACTCCAAGTTCTTTATCTGTATCTTCTTGCCATATGCTTAAAATAACGTCACCTGTCATAGCAAGTCCCATACTTTCAGAAATAGTCTTAAGACCTGGATCAGTGATGTCGTAGCCTTCTCTATTTAATTGCGTAGCAGATATAACCGGGCAATTAAAAAAATAAGAAAGAGCTCGTAATTGTTCTGTACAGTTTTTAATTCTTTCGTAACTCGTGTCACCGATAGAGGAATAAAGAAGATTTACATAATCTAATACGATTGCATCGATTTTAATACCTTTCTGAGTAAGTTTTTTAATAAACGCCTTAAGATTATTAACACTTATAGAAGCGGGAGGAAACTCTTTAATAATAATTTTAGAATTTGGATTTTCGACGCAATATTCAGTAATCTGAGTCTTAAGAGTGTCCGATTCAATCTTTAATTGAGAAAGTGGAATCTTAGATACAGTAGAGCAAAGTCTTTTTGCATAGACTATCTCAGGCATTTCTAATGTTACTAGCAAAACTGTTTTACCTTGATCTGCAATATTAATAGCGACGTTTCCTAGGAAAATACTTTTTCCAATGTTGGTTTCACCGGCAAACAAATAAAGCGCTCTACCACTTTCCATAAAGCCGCCACCTATTTTATCATCCAACCACTTCCACTTCGAAGAAATATATTTCTCAGTAGAGTTTAAATCTGAAATAACTTTATCTACATCGGTGTACAAATCTAATCCAGTATTCGTTACTAACGATATACCGCAAGCTTTTTCAAATTTATCAAGAATTTTTGCTGTATCTAGCGTCTCTTTATTTAAATCCTCCACCACATCCATCATAGTATGATATACGGCTTTTTCTTTTAAAAAGATTTCCGTGTTTGTTTGAAGTTCGTCGTTATTTAAGTTTTTATCAATGCCATTAAACATATTAACAACAGTCTTTAAAGAATTTTTTAATTCATCTGTAGTTAAATATGTTTTAATTTCAGTTATTGTTGGTTTTGTCCCTCTTTTTTCGTAAAAATCTCTTATAATAGCAAAAAGACTTTTTATATCTTTGTTTTTGAAGTAAACTGGCTTTATATAGTCAACGATAGAACCGAGATAAGTATCATCAGTAAGGCTTTTATATGCAATTATAATTTCAAAATAATCTAAATCTAACTTCTGCATTTTGTAATTATACTATAAGTTAGAGTAATTTCTAATAAATTTTTCTTGGCTTTGTAAAAAAGTCTTGTCATTTAAATTTAAGAGACCTGGTGATTTATGAATTACATGTATAGGATACACTCCAAGCTTTAACTTTTTAAAATTAGCATCAATAGAGCTAGCAATATCATAATGATGAAAAGTGTAGTCCTCGTTGAACTCCCAACCGCTATTAACAATAGCTTTTGTTGAAACGCTTAAAAATAATCCGTCTAAAATAGTTACACGGCTAGGCGTAAGCCCAAAATTTGTAACAAAATATTGTTCGGTGTTTGCATAGTGTGCAACAAACCCCCTTAAGTTAGGACCGAACCCACCGCACATTAAATGCCATAATGCTGGTTCTTTAACAACAGGGTTAATACCACCTGCAAGACCAACAATATCATATAACCTATGGGCGGTAACTAACTTTTCACAAATATTATAATCATCTACAAATACATCATCATGTAAAAAAATAATATAATCAAAATTATTAGAATTTTTATTTAAAAATTCATTGTATTTTTTACTAAGACCCTCTTTATTATTGCAAGAATAAAAAATTTTACCCGGGCTTATCTTACTTAAAGATTTAAATGCAAGAGTATTGTCTGGCTTATTTTCTTTAGTACAAAAGTAAAAAGCAAATTTCATTAAAAAAACGGTGAGTTGGTTTTAAACTTACCTACAGATGTAATGCCTTCAGGCGTTAAGTAATACAGAAGTCCTTCCTCTAAAGGAACAAAATCCTGTTCTTTTAGTGAAGAAAATTCATTGTTTAGGAAATCTGCATAAATTGTACTTCCACTTCTTGCAATATATACATGTGCATTTTTTTGATTATAAATCCATAGCCCAAATGTACCTTCAAGTAAAGATAGCGCTTTACATATACCGAGTATTTCATCACCGTGTTCTTTAACGGAATTAAAAATTAGTGGTGGTATCACAGATGAATCTACAGTATTAAATGACTTTTTATCTGTTATTGTTTTCTTTAAAATTTTATCATTTGTAAGTACCCCGTTGTGTGCTATAATCCAATTTTTATATTGAAATGGATGTGTTGTGTTAGGGGAAAACTCTCTTTTTGATGACGTTGGGGCTTGTGTATGGCCTAAAAAATAATTAAAATCTGTAATACTTTTTTTACTTTTTCCATATTCTATAATAAGTTTTTTGGAGAGCTTTACTACATTTGGGCTTTTTAAAATAGCATGTACTTTGGTGTTAATTAGTAATCCCCCGTAAGAAAACGTACCTCTTTTCTTATTACTATCATAAAGCTTTACGTATCTTGTAAAGTCTTTAGCGCCAAATATTCCGCAAATATTATAAACCTCCTTAATTATTATATTACAAAGAATAAATAATTCAAGATGAATAAGGATACAAAGCTTATATTCGAGGCTTATTTAAATAAAAAAATTGTCACGGAAGCTCCTATCTATGCTGATGATTTAGGGTTAACAGGAGATATTGAGAAGTCCCCAGGTAAGGGCTATGGAATTGGCAAAGTAGCTGCTAAAACAGGCAAGTCGATGACAGAAGTCGCTAATAATTTATTAAAAGTAATACAAACTAAACTTTTTAAGCCTGAACCGCATACTGTAGATGGAAAAGAGTATTCTTTATATTACCCTGGGTCAAAATTAAAGTTTAGAGCAGAATTAGAAAATTTAATTAAGAATGAGCTTAAATTAGGTACTACAGAGGCAAGATATACGGCTAGAGTTGTTGATAATTTATTGAACGTAACGCGTGTAGATGCAGATGGCGGTACAGCCGCGACACCCGTTGATGTTAAAAAAGCTGTGGTTGCGGGGGTACAAGGTAAAGCTATTACTCCGGGTTCAGAAGCCCCGGTAGCAGCGCCCGCTAATAATGTATTTGTAAAAAATCCTAACGTTAGGTTTATTAAGGAATGGATGCCTATTTTTGTTGAGCTTCCTGATGAAATAACGTATACGGGTTCTGATTTTTACGATTCTAAAGAATTGCGTAATGAGGTTGTAGAAGCTATAACTCGTGCATTTGATGAGAATGCGGCTAAAGACAAAGAAATGATTCAGGATTTTATTGATTCATTGAAATTTAAAAATAGCTACACACCGGCTAGTGAGAAAAAAGAAGGTGAAGGTACTGGTGAAGAACCTACGATTGAAGAATACCCAGAAGAAGATGAGCCTACATCAATAGCTCGTGAATTAGGATATAAGGGGGGAAGAAGTTTTGACGAATTTGATAAATACAGTACTATTTAATTAATTAGTTTGCAGTTGTATTTTTCCCAAGGTATTGCAATTCTATAAGGCAATGGGTCTATAAAACCGGCATCTATGAAGCCTTTTATCCTCAAAGAGCATGCAGTACATTCACCACAAGCGATTTCTTCTCCCTCATAACAAGTCCAGGTCTGGCTAAAATTAACCCCGAGCTTTACCCCGAGTTTAATGATTTCCGCTTTAGATTTATCAATTAACGGTGCTTGAACTGTAATTCTGTTTCTTCTGTTAAGCGATGACACTTTATTAATTTGCTCTAAAAATTCATCACTTCCATCCCAAAAGCCTGCAACGCTATCAGCTTGCGCGGCTCCATGAAAAACAGTGCTAGCTCCGTAGTTTTCTGCTATTGCGAGGGAAATACTAAGCAGCATTAGGTTCCTATATGGAACGTAGTTAACCGTCTGCGGATCACCCATCACATCTTTAGCCTTAGCAACTGCAACCTTGTTATTAAGGAGTGAAGAAACCTGACAAATATCTCTAAAAAAAGGTAATTTTAAGTGTAAACTATCAACCGGCATATCAAGCGATTCAATTTGAAATGAAGCGCAATTTATTTCTTTATCACGATGCTTCTGCCCGTAATCATAATTAACTGAAATTATTTTATCATACCTACTTGCAGCTAAGTGTAACAGTACAGAGCTATCCATTCCCCCAGAGATGGGGACTACTACTTTACTCGACGGGCTCTTCTTCAGTTTGCGCTTCATTTGCGTTATATTTGTATTCCTCTGCTAAGCGCTTGTCGAGTTCCGGAATAATAAATTCCTCGTAAAAAGCGGGGTCTTTTGCAAAGGTCTTTGCATAACCCAGTTTATCACCTTTCTTATACTTACCACTAGTAACACCAACAGTATAGGTAGCTCCGTTTTGCTCAATAATACCTCTTGCAGCTGCCATACCAAGAAGACCACTATACTTGTTAAGACCGGTTTTAAAGGAAAGATACATTTCAGTCTCTAAAAACGGTGGGAGAAAGCGGTTCTTTACAGTCAATGCGCGAAGAGTTGTACCGCTATACTTATTTGCTTCAGCGAGCTTTTTATCCTCAACATCCATAGAATCGCCTTCGCCTTCCTTTTCATGGCGCTTAGCAAGCTGTACAAGAATACTCGCCATATATACAGGTCCAGAGCCTCCAGCTTGGTTTTTTACTAGACTCGGGAACATTGCAGCCGGGTCATCATAGGTGTGGTTAGTAAAAAGAATTGTTACTCCTGCTTTAGCAGCTTTAAACGTGAGAGTACGAAACATACTCTTTAAAGATTTAGCACGTAAACCCATATCTGCGGCAGATTTATCCTTAGCAACGTCATCAAGCTCTTTTTGCGAGGCAAGATTACCCAAACTATCAATACTTAAAATAAATTTACCTTTAGCGTTATTTTCAATAATACTATCTAATAAAGCACTAATTTGATTGCGACACTGATCTATAGTATCAACTGGTACATATTTTACTGTTTCCGGGTCCAACCCAACGCCTTTAGTGCTATTTTCATCAATGGCAATTTCAGTATCAAATATAACAGGTGTAAGTCCCTTCTTCTGAGCTGTAGCTAAAATTTTATTAACTATAAATGTTTTACCGGTCTGACTAGGTCCAGAAAAACCTATTATTCTCCCTTTAGGAACGCCACCATTGCGGCAACTCCCACCGAGTATAGCGTTAAGAGCGTAGCATCCAGTATCAAACCACTCATCAACTTTACTAAGTGCATTTTCTTTTAAAAAAGTAGCTTCAGAATTTAATTTATCTAAAGACGCAAATATCTTATTAAGATCTTTATTACTCATAAGCTTATTATACGAACTTTGAGAAAAAAATCAATAAAAATTATTCGTCAAATAGCTTGATAACTTTATCCGATTTAGGAGCAGTTGTTCCTGTTGTAGCTAGAGGAGCAGTAAAAATTTTATTATACTGATCGATGAGTCTCGGATCATTATCAATATCAACACCGAGAACAACAGTATCCAAATTAAACTTCCATACTGTACCATCAGTTTTAGCCTTTTCACCAACAAACTCTCTAAAATAGAGAGGAATGGTTTGCACGTTCAACTGCCCTTGTTGTGTGGGTTGCACGTGAATGATTGCCGGGTTCTTTATAAGAAGAAAATTCTTTTCAGTCTTAACTTCTTCTCCAAGAATTGTACGGCCAATGTGATCAATAAAGGTAATAATTTTTTGTTTGTCGCTCATATGTTTAATTTAAATCATAAATAGAAAAAATCAACTATTAAACACTTAATAATTCAAATAGATCTGTCTGTACTTGAGATCCAGGTGATTGTAGCTTCCAATTTACTGCTTCGTAAAATCTGTCAATAACAGAAAAAATAATTTTTTCAAACATTAATTCATGATCGATTTCAAACGTATCGTTAAATTCTTTAGGAAAATTATATTTGTAGCCGATGGTTGAGATTCCATACTTATTAGGTTGTCTTGTATAAAAAAATCGCACTTTGTCACCGGAAGATATTTTTTCATACTTTTTACCAGTATTAAATCTATCTAGTAAAAGATTGTAAAAATATGCTGCTTTAACGTGTATAGGCATGTGTTTTGCAGTTTTAAATGAATCACATTGAGATGCATATTTTTCATATCCTTTAACACCCATAACAAAAGCAATATCTTCTATAGGGAGGGTTTTAAATAAATCATATGTCTCGTTAAAAACCTTATTTGTTTCTGAGAGATCGCGTGTTAATAACATCGTCTCAATAATTTTCTTTACATATGGCTTAATAGGCGCTGGCATTGTTGTTCTCACAACTTCAACACCAGTATATTTAAATTTATTGCAAGGTATGCCTTCCTCATCAAGTACGTGTAGAACGTATCTTTTTTTCTGTAAAAAAATGCCTGAATCAGAAATTGCTTCTCTCTTAAAATTTAATCTACAATCTTTTGAACCTAGTGCTTGTTTTCCCCAGATAACAATATTTTCATTTAAAAAGTCCTCAATATCCTGTACAAGCTTATAATATTCAGCTGTTATTTTACCCTTCTTATCAAGCATAGAAATATTATTGCTTTTAACTATGTGTCTGAGCGAAATGTACGAGCTATCTGTATCATTATAAATAATAGGAGTATCATTAATGATTTCTTCCTTTGTGAGGTTAGAGTGTTTGCTTACATATTCTTCTAGGAGTCTATTTGATTCTTTAATTACAGCTTGACCGGTTAAAGTAATTGATTCAGCGAGTTCATCATCGCCAAGAGGACTATGCTTGTTGCCAAAATACCCATAAATCGTATTAATAAGAATCTTAATGGTATGTTGTGTGATATTAAGGTTATCAATCTCATGCTTAAGTAAAGCATATTCTTTATCTTCTTTAGAAATATTAACAGCTTTTCTCTTTAGAGAAGATAATCTCTTTTTAATTTCAACACGTTTTTTATAATAGTAATCTACAGTAATTGGAATGATTCCTTTTTCTTTTTGAGTAAAAAGCACCTTTGCCTTAGATATGGCAATTTCTTCTTTCTTGATAAACTCAACAAAATTTTTAAGAGATAAAGTAAACGTTTGCCCGTTAACGTGTTTAATTGTTACGTCTTTATCAGTCTTATCAACTATAGAACCTATCTTTGTCTCCGGAGATAAATTAAGAGTTATCATTACATTTGGATATAGACTATTAGCATCAAAAGAAACGATATACTCTTGAAACCCTCGCTTGGGCTCCCCTACATATGCACCAGCATTTTGCTGATCGTTAGAATTTGTTCCTTTATTAAAAGTGGGAATTCTTTGATTGCGAGAGCGCGCCTTGATAGCACATAATCCAGTAATCACAGAAAGAGACCCCAAAGCACCTTCAAAAGTAGTAAGCCCCGCATAAGCTATCATACGTAAAAGCTGTAAGTATTGTAGCTTAGTTTCCAATCTTACAAGTAAATTAACGTCTTGTACGTTGTAATCAACAAAAAGCTCCCAATTATCATCAGCTAAGCTAGAAAGATTTGTATCGCCGTAATCAATTTTATTCTCTTTTAATTCTATTTCACCAATAGTGTCGAGCTTGTATGATTCTCTTAATACCGGGCAAAAGCGCTTATAGATGTCGAGATAGTCGACACACGACACGCCTTCAATATGCCAATGTACTTGTTCCCTGCCAAACTTACCTGTAAAAACAATAGGTCTTATGTAATTGACGGGAGAAAGTTTTTTTGTTTCTTCTTCACCTAATATTTTTGTAATTCTATTAATGATGTAAGGTACATCAAAAAATTCACTATTCCATCCGGACAAAATATCAGGATAATCGGAAGAAAAATAACTAATAAATTTAGATAATAAATCCTTTTCTGACTTACAATACAAATAAGTATGGTTTTCATTTTTTTTATGATAAGGTTTTAATCCCCAGGTGATAAAATGTTTTCTAATAGAATCGTAAACTGTAATAATATTAATAGGGTGTTCAGGATTATCAGGCTTAGGAAAATCAACAGGGCTATAAGTTTCAATATCAATAAACAAAACCTTTAATTCGTGTTTACTAAATTCTTCTTTTTCGTTATCCTTCCAAAAGCTATCAATAAGAAACTGTTGCTGTATATTTAAATTTTCAAAAACCCTTGTAACTTTATTATCTTTTAAATATCTAGATCTTTCTCCTTGATTACGAAATTTTTTCTTTTTTAGTTTAGTATTAAAAATACTCGTAGCGTCTGCATGATTATTAGTTTCAAGATATATGTAAGGTTCAAAAGTTGTGTCTACACAAATACGGTTACCGCTTTCATCCCAAGTAAATAAGCGCATTAATTGATCTTTTGGAAGATAGGCAACGCTTCTATACATTCTTTTATTATAGTAACAAAAATATAAAGTACAATTACAAATGTAAGACTAGTTTAAAAAGAACAATTGCAGAGCAAATAGCTGCAATTAAGCTGGTAAAAGTTCTTAATAATTCTAATTTATGATTGTGGCGGTCAACCCAAATTTCAACTAAATCACGCAGTCTCCCTTCTTCTTCTAATCTTTTAATTTCTTTTTTAGATAATTTTCTCATTTTATATTGTTAATAGCGTTCAAAAGTTTTCTTTGGGGGTCAGCATATGAAAAATTATAAAGCTCGTAATATTTGTTAATATTATCTTCAGTTTCTAACCATCGACTCTCAGCAACTTTTCTTGCCTTAGCGCATATATTCATATATTTGCCTTTTTTCTCTAATGTTTCTTCTACTCTTCCAATCATTTCATCGCCCGTCTTAAACTTAATAGGAGCATCTTCATACGTACACATATCTTGACAAGCAATAGGAAGACCATAACAGCTGGCTTCTATATATTTTAGATCACTTTTAGCCCTATTAAACGTATTATCTTGAAGAGGTGCAACTAACATATTAGCGTTTAAATTAAAAATTTTCTCTGGATAATGATATAAATTAGCCCAGGGATGAAATTCGAACGTACCATTCATAACATATGGTCTTAAAGGTAAAGGAAATGCACCTAGGAATACCCACTGAAACTTGTCTTTTGTCCTAACAATAGCATCCAGAACATGACGAAAATCGTCGTTTTGATTTACACGATTATCGACATCAAAGTGAGCGCCTGATCCTGCGTATAGAATTCTAGGCTTAGACTTATACTTATCATAATTATCAGAAATACGCTTTTCGTTGTAAAAATGGCCCATCCACCACTTTGGTGGGTAATTAGGTATTACTGTAACATTCTTATTATTAGTTTTGCTTTGATAATATTCTTTCATGAAATTACATGTGACAGTAATTTCATCGCATAGCTCCATAATTGTCTGAGCAGTTCTGCGTATTTCTGGATCTGTAAATGCTGGTTTAAATTTATTATACTCTGGTATATCTTCACTAAAGACCAAGTCATCAATTTCATAGATTAATCTAAATCCTATTTTAGAACTAAGTTCTTTTAAAAACTGAACAAATTTTAATTGCTGCACCGTTGCTTGTCTTTGTATTCTAATAGTTTTTACGCCTCTATAATAATTTGGGTCAAAGCACATAACTGTGCTACCGTGAACTACCATTTTATTATGAGCATTTAAAAGATGCTCTGGCCATATCAAACGCCAAAATCCGCACCCACTATAATCAGCATAATAATTTAAGCTACGATTTAAATCTAATTCTGGAGGGTGGGGTAAAGATTCTTGTGGTCCGGGTTGAAATGTGGGGAATGGTGATACAAAAGGCGAAGTAAAGGGCTGTACAAACGGAGATGCAATCATTAGTTTAATTTATTAATTATATTCTTTATAATCAACTCTTTTAGTAATGCCGTTAGTTTTTTCAAGAAAAATAATCTCTCCGGTTGCAGCTTTGATGCTTTCTTTACGATGGCTAATTACCATAATACATTCATTAAATTTATCTACACGTTCTTTTAAAATACTAATAACTAATTCTACACCTTTTTCATCTAAACTAGAATCAAACAATTCATCATAGATGCTAAAATTAAATGAAACGTCGCCTTGAAGTCTTCTGATATCCATGAATGTAAAGAGACACGCTAAATCAATATTTTTACGCTCTGCGCCACTAAAATTAAAATAAGAACATTCTTTACCCTTATTATCAATAATTTGTTCTTCAAAATACTCATTAAATATACAAGTACAATTAGCATCCATCTTCTTTAAATAATAAGCTAGCTTATTGTTGAATAGCTGAAGAATCTTCTTCACAATATATGACTTTACGCCTTCCTCAGAAATAACAAATTTAACTATATCTAAAATATGCATTTGTTCTTTTAGCTGTTCAACTTTTACTTTTGTATTGTTGAGGTGTGTTTGCTGTTCTTGAATAAGTGCATCAAAAGCATTATTATCTTTCTCTATATCCTTGAGGTCTTGCTCAAGCTCCAATTGCCATTTATGTAATTGCTCTAAGCGAGCTAGGAGTGAATTTTTTTCATTAACTTTATGTTTATAGCTACTAACCTCTTCTCTATATTTTTGAATCTTATTTTGAATTTTTTCTTGAATATCAATAAACTGTTTGACTTCTTTATTATGCAATTCAATACTCTTTTCGTCTGTTGTAATATCGTTTTTAAGTTTTTTAACTTCTTCATGAATATGATTACGATCCTTATCGTGAATAGATCTTAAGCATGTCGGACAAACGTCTTCATCGGTACCAATAGTTCCAAGTTTTTTTGTAGTTTGTGTTATAAGTGTCTTTTTTTCTGAAATTAAATGTCTTATTTCTTGCAATTTTTTATCTACTTTTTCAGTATTAATTTCCTGTTCTGAGATTTGTTTGTTTAATAAATCGACATCTGGAAGTACAAAGCTAGTTAATTTTTTGTCTATATCATTAATCTCTTTCTTATTATTTGAAAAACGGAATGAATATTTTTCCTTTTTAGCTTGTCTTTCCAGCTGCATATTTTCTTTTTGTTTTTCTAAAGTATTAATATTTTTTTGAATCTCATCTTGACGCGCTCCTTCTATATCGAATATTTTTTTTGCTTCGTTAACATCTGTCTTAAGAAGCGTCGACATATCACTGAAAACTCTTAAATTAAAAATATCTTCAATAAACTTTCTCTTTTCTTGCTTCTTTTTAGCCATAAAAGGTATAGTATTATTCACAGTCATAATAACACAGTTTTGAAATAATTCTGGTGAACTGTTAAACTTTTGCATAATAACACTATTAGTATTAGTAATGCTATCTCTTGTCTTATCCTCACCGTTAACATAAAGATAGCATTTAGAAGGCTCAAGAGTTCTTATAATTTGTATATTTTCCTGTAGATCTAGGGTTTTAATTGCTACATCTAAAATGACTTCGCAGCTTTTTCTGTTAACATTATTAATAATATTTTCTTTTTTAAGCTCCCTCAATGTATCGCCGAAAACTGCAAAATATATAGCGTCGGCGACGGTCGATTTACCCACGCCGTTTCTTCTATCCTCCTTATCACGATTAAGACCAGTAATAATATTAAGACCCTTTTTAAAATCTATTACTACCGGTTGATTACCAACAGATAAAAAGTTCTTAATACTAATTTTCTTAAAAATTACTTGCTTCATACAGTCGACACTGCTTTCTTGTATAATTGATTGCAATATCTAGAAACTTCTTGTTTTTTATCTATATCTAGGATATTAATAAATTCATCAATAGTTTTTTGCATATCGACACCGGAGAGATCAACATTCGAATCCTCATTAATAGAGATTGAATTGTCAAATAAAGAATAATCTACAGAAATAGTAAATGGCTTATAAGCAGATAATTTTTGAAGAAGTATATCTATATTATCACTATTAATTTTCTTATCTACAATAAGCTTAACTGTATTATTGTTAATAAGCTTTTCAAGTTCTGATTTATCACTAATCTTTTTTTCTGTAATTTCAGAAAGTAGTATTTTTTTATGTTTTGGAGAGACGGGGTTATTAAAAAAGTTATATTCTAGCTTAGAAATATCGAGTATGTAGTATCCTTTTGTTGAATCTATATCACCGAAATCCATCTCAAACGGGTTGCCCACATAAACTATAGTTTTTTTATCATACTGTCTTTCATCCCTTAGGTGAAAGTGACCAGTCATAATTAAATTACCTCTTTCAAGTAAATCTTGCGTTTTAATGCCGTGATCACAATGCTTGTGTGAATTCATCTTAAAACTTTCAATTTCAAAATGTCCAAAAATAATATCAGATTTTTCTATTTTCTTTACTTCTGTTCCCCACGGGATAAAACTACATTTTTTACCATATAAAATAGACATAATAGGCTCACTTACAACGGTAATATTACGCCATCCATTTAAAATGGATAATGAATTGACATCTGCTCGATCTTTATAAAAAGAATCATGATTACCAACGATAACAACAATATTAAATTCTTTCCATAGATTAAGAATTTCATTAACAATATGTATTGTGTTTACAGCTATCTCATCTCTATAATGATAGAGATCACCGAGAATAAAAATATCCTTAATATTTTTTTGAATTAGCTCTTCTTTTAGCCATCTCGCCCATGTTAAAGATGTTTCATGCCAAAAAATACTATTTTGATGAACCCCGATGTGAAGATCAGCAATACAGCAAACATTATTAGAAGTTAAATTTATTTCAACATTTTTCACTGAATAGAATTATAATTATCCTCGTCATTCCCACAAGCGGATGGCTCAACATAAATATGTGCTCCGCCCATTTTTTCCGGATCTATCATATGATCGGTATACACTTTTTCCTTATACTCATTCAAGACTTCATGATGCTTGTTTTCTTTTTTAATTCTATTGATAAAAGCATGAAAGGCAATTGTTGTAAAGTAAGAGAACGGGCTAAACCCAGTATCAAGTTTAAATTTTTTATTTCTTAACGCGGAGAACATCTTAACAATAGCATCGCCGATCATATCATCTTTATAAGAATAGTTAATAAAATTGGGAGCGTAACTTAAGCCATTAGCAATTTTAGTCAAACTCTCTCCTAATTTTTGAGTAATATGACCTGTCTTATAGTACGATCTAATTTCCTCTTCAAATTCTTTACCATTAACGTAGTGTATCTTTTCTTTACCCTTGGGTTGCTTTTCAGTTGTCTTATTCTGAGTAAGCAGTTTATTTAGCGCTGAATCTGTAGGATCTTCTTTCTTGACACGTCTAGCCCCTTTCATTATAGGAGTTTTAGATTTCTTGTATTTTTTTGATGTTATAATTGATTTTTTCTTTTTCATATAAATTAATTCGTTTTTGCATATGGATATCGCTATACTTTAAATTATCTGCAATATCGAATATTATAAGCTTATCTTTATCTTTATGCAAGCGAAGACCTCTTCCTATAGATTGTACAATCTTAATTTTAGCCTTTCCGCCGCAAGCAAAAATTATAAAATGTAGGTTCTTTATATTAATTCCGGTAGAAAATATTTTCGAAATAGCGATAACAATAATGTCAGTGCTATTTTCCATTAAATTTCTAATTCGCTCTCTCTCAGTTATTTCAACTTCACCTCTTATAAAATAGATTTGTTTATGCTTACATATTTCTTTAAGTGTATTAAAAAGATTCTCGCCGTGTTCAATAAAATCTACTAATATTAACGTATTATTTTGTAATTTACATGCGACTTTACCAATAAAATTATTTCTAAAATTATTTCTAATTAAAAAGCGTTGTTCTTCTCTAAACAAATTAGCAGACGAGATTACTAGATCTTCAAATGGATCTTGCCTATATATAATTTTTAAGATCTGTATTTGAACATTACTAATATAATTTTCCAGTCTTAGCTCATGGCTGTTCTTTTCATAAATAATTGGTCCTATCTTACCAATAATATTCCATTGGTCTATAAAATTTTCAGGCATAGTTCCTGTAAAACCAAATCTAACATGTGTTTTAACTAATTTTAAAATTTTGTTTATTTCGTTGCCCTTTCTTATTTTATGAACTTCGTCAACAACTAAAGCATCTATATCACCTAACCATGTAAGGTCAGTATTTTTGCTCTGTAATATGCCTAGATTTGCAACAATAACATTATAGAGTTCATTTTTATTAAATTTAAAATCGATTCCACCAGACCATCTAATAGTATTAAAAGGTACATTGTAGCTTAAAAAATCTTTAGATGTTTGCTCTACGAGACCGAGATCAGGCACAATGTATAAGCATTTAAATGATGAACCGTGTAAAAGAAAAAGTTTTGTAAGTAAGGAAGCAGCGGTTAAAGTCTTACCACCTGCAGTAGCGAGTACTATAGTGCCTCTACCGATACCTAGTGCTTTCTTAACAATTTCTTCTTGATATTCTCTTAAAGGAAGTGCAAGTGGAATAATGTCAGTAGTAAATTGAGTTTTTTTCTCCCATTGTTTAGATGGTTTAATAATATCTAAAAAACTATCGTCAGTAACTATATCACCGTTATATTGTTTGGATAAAAGATATTTTCTAATCTCAAAATATAATCCGGGCTCAAATTTACCTGTAGGTGTTATTGAGTAAATCCTCTGAGGTAGAAACCTGCCGTATTTTTTTCTTACAAAAAAAGCTGCATCATTTTTTACAGAAAAATGCTCTCTTATATCTTGAAACAAGTCACCAGAGATTTGACCAAGGTTTTTTTTATTGTCGAAAGTAAATTGAATCATGTAGTTTCTAATTTAATAATGTCAACAAGGTTTTTTAAATCAAATGATGCTGAGCTAAGTGTTTTTTCGGATTTCTCTAACAACTCAACAATTAATTCAAGTTCTTTTATTTTACTATTAATTTCAACAAATTCACTGTGCTTTTCAGCAGTTCTTTCAATAACTGGAGTTGCTAGCTTTACCGGGCTTTGCTCTTGAATTTTTTCAACTATATTTTTCTTTATAACATCTTTTTTTCTTTGAAGATCAATAAGTTCTAGTTTATGTCTAACACATCTGCCAGCCCATTTATGCTTAATACCAGGTAATTTAAGTTGATAATCTTTAAGACAAAGCTCATCAATTTTTAAATCATTTTCAAGCTCTTTTATATAGTCATCTAGAAGCATTTATTAAATAATAGTATAAATCACTATGAAATCAAATAATTTATTTGCAGAGAGGTTTTTAAAAATAATCTCTGAAGATAATGTCTCTGGGGGCTCGGGTAGTGTGTTCGGAGGGGGCACAGCAACAGCACCAGGTAATACCGGAAATCAATTCCCTTCACAAAACGATTTAGCCTATGCCCCGGGTGATGCAAGAGTTCAGTTCCCTTTAGGGGCAACGGGTACGAGAAAAAAGAAAAAGAAAAAAAATAAATCAATATTTCAAAAAAGAAAATTTTCAGGTTTATAATGGATCTAGGGCATTGGAGTTTAAGTGATGGTTTAGAATTTGTAACTGAGGCATTTGGATTTATTTACGAAATAAAAAATAACGTGACTAATAAAAAATATATTGGTAAAAAACAATGTATTTCAAAAATTAAAAAAGCACCTTTAAAGGGTAGAAAGAACAAAAGAATTACTCTAAAAGAATCAGATTGGAAAGAATACACAAGCTCTTCAGCTGAACTCAACAATGATATTATAAAATATGGAAAAGAAAACTTTACATTTAAAATATTAAGATTTTGTAATTCAAAATGGGAGTTAGCATACTATGAAATAAAAGAACAAATAGAAAAAGAGGTTTTATTTAAAGAGGAATATTATAACGGTATTATTAATGTACGTATAGGCAGGCCTCCAAAAAAATTGTCTTGATTGCTTGGGTTTTTTATCTTATACTATATTGTGATTGAAAAAATAGAACTTAAGTCTAACAATATAATAATTCATAATTTCGAAAGTATTTTTTTAGAAAAAATAGATATAAAACTTTTAAATGAACTTCATAGTTATAATTTGCTAAAAGAAAGAATTAATAGTGATGCGAGAAAATTCTTTTTTCATTTTATTTTTTTTGAAACTTGTGAATATCTATTAAATTTAAAAAATAAAGAAAAAAATATAATTTACTTTGATTATAAACAGATTAATAAACCTTATCATATTTTAAAACATTTTAAAGAAGAAGAAGTTATTAAAAATATTTACAGTATTATTTTAAAAATGATTCGTTTATTGCCCATTAGAATATATGCGTCAAAGTATTCGTTTGACTATTTTAATCATCTACTAGGAAAAAATGATGGAAAAGCTAGAGAAACACTTAACTTTATAAAGCATAGTATAAATTTAACAACCTTCGAAAAGTATACATTTGCAAAATTAAAAAGATTTACATTTAAAAATAATCTTGTTTTTTTAAATCAAACATATTTTAACCAATTAAAAACCAAGCAACTTCTCATTAATTAATTAAATAAATAATATTATGGCATTTCATGATATTTTAAATCGTTATTCCAAGTTAATTAACGAGCAGGAACCGGTACCTGCAGATGCTGCAGCTCCTGCCCCGCAAGCTGCTCAGCCTCAAGAACTTCCAAAGAATGAGCCAACTGCTGTGCCCCCTGAAGGGTATGTTGATATGGTAAGATTACTAGCTAAAGCTTTGATAATGAATGTACCGTCTGGCTCGGTTGATGCATTATTTTCCCAGCCTATAACAAAAGAAAATGCTGTAGCTGTAAGAGAGGGCTTACAAAATGCCATAAACACAAGCGAAACTTTTGAGGACAATCCTCAAAGATTAGAGAATACTCATTACAGGGAATTTGCAAATTCTATTAATGAAAATAACTTTATGTTCAAATATAAACAAATTCTTTCCATGATGAAGAAATATAGTAATGATCCAAAACTATCATGATATGGAAAATAAAAAACAATATAAAAGCTTATCGGATGTTTATTTAAAAGAATCATTCGCTAAGCCTGTACCTCTTTTACCTAGACAAACTATCCTAAAAGAAGCAAAAGTACATATTACTTTTGATGATGGGAGAGTAAAGGAAGTTGTTACAAGCGATTATACAGCTAGTAAATTACTGGGTGTAGAGACAAAAATAACTTCTAATATTAATGAGCTGATTAAACAATGGTTTCAAGCTGGGGGTTGGGGTAATGAAGCTATAGGGATAGGTGTTCCACTTTTAATGACGATAATAGAGCGTAACTTAAAAACTAATAATACAGGTGTTGTAAAAGAAATAATTGAAGATATAAATGCTATTTTAAAAATAAAAAAATCTCTCAATAATTTTAAAGATAGCTTATCCGAGAAAAATTACAGTAGTTTTGTTAAAAATTTTCCTGTTAAGCTCAAACAACTAGGCGCTGCAAATCTCATAAAAGATATTGAAAAAAATTTAGTATTTATGGAGGGTAGTGTAGCTATAGGGCCCGGTGAGGTTTTAGCTACATTATACAGTGAAATGGTTAATCCTGAGAAAGGTGATTTAATGTTTCGTGATGGGCGTAAGGTGGAAGTCAAGGGCTCAACAACTGAGAAAAGTGGAGGCCGCCCGGGTGGAAAGAGTGCAGTTGATGCTGCTACAAGGGTATTAGCCACATTAAGAAAAGAATATGGAGTGCAATTGCAGCAAATGGATATGAAGACAAGTGAAGAGCTTAAAAAACTTTTTAGTCAAGCTAGAGAAAGAATCGATCCAAACATTAAGTTTCCTTCTAGTCAAAAAAATAAGAGCTTATTCATTGACATAACAAACAGATACCTCGCAGGTACTTTTAATTTAAATAACATTAAGGAAATAGGAAATTTAAAAGCGTTTGCAAAAGCAGGCGATGTATTAACTCAATCTAACATCGGTACGCAAATAATAAATCAGGTAGAAGCGTATAAGGAAGGAAGAGAAGGTAAAGAGATGAAAACATTTACAAATTATTTTAATGCCACAAAGGACCCAATTGAATTAGCTAATAAAATTGTACTTTTTTCTGTTTATCCTGAAAATGTTAATAAAAATTTAATTTTAAAATATATAAATGATATAGGTAATAAGTTTGATTCTAGTTACGCTGCAAAAATTGTATCAGCAATTCAAATAGCAGATTATCAAGTAGAAGAGAAATTTAGTTATATTATATTTTTTAATGGCGTTACCGATAATCAAGTAGTAATAGGTGAATTTTCTGCAAACTATAATGATAATTTAAACAAATGTATAGCTAAATCATTAGAATTTAAGAATGTAAGTCCGGGAACTGGAGGAACGGTAGCGCGCGGTGGCTTTAATGTAATTGTATGATGACATTTAAGCAATTTCTTTTAGAAGGGGGTGTTGCTGGGCATATGGCACATCCTTTCGATCTACCTGCAGTAAATACCGGTAAAGATTTAATTAATATTTTTAATAAAATAGTTAAAAGTTTAAAAAAAACACCTTCTTCTGTGAAAATAGATGGTGTAAATGCTTCAATAAAGCTTATTACTAATTCAGAAGGAAATAAAGAATTTGCTATGGATAGAGGTTCTAATAAACCGGAAGATGTTGAGGGTGTTACTATAAGTAGGCTAACTTCAAGATTTCCGGAAGGACACGGTATGATTGAAACGGGTAAAACAGTTTTAAATATTTTTAATAAAGCAATACCTAGTATTGAAAGTGATCTTAAAAAATTAAAAATGTGGGATAATTCAAATATTCTTTTCAATATGGAATATGTCAAGGGTTCTACCAATGTAATTGGTTATGCTAATAACTTTTTAGCTATTCATGGTTTAAATGAAATTGTTGAAGTAAGAAGCCCCGTTCGCGGAAGTATAAGAAGAGCATCTAGGGAAATAAACTATGATAAAAAAGCTCTACAGTCGTTAATAAGTAAAGTCGATCCTATTGCAAAAAAAGAAGGTTTTGATGTAGAGCATGAATTTAGTGTCAATCTTAATGATATTAATTTTAATAAAGCTCTTAATAGTAATTTTACTGTAAATTATGATACAAAAAATATAGTAACAAAACCTCTTAGTTCTTGGTTACAGACTGCAAAAAATCCAAAAGCTGAAAAAATAAAATTAGCTTCAGGTAAAACTATTAGTGCAATGAGTTTAGAAAATTATAAAAATATAATTGGTGGTATTCCTATGAATCATTATCTTGGCGATAATATAGATGCAATTGAAAAAGCTATTAATGGGGCTGTTTTTTATCATGCTACTATTCTTATGGGTGATACTTTGAAAGCTGGAGCGACGTCAAAGCTTGGAGGATTACAGAATCAAGAAGGTATTGTAATAAGAGATAGATCTATTTCTCCTAATCCGTTAAAAATTACTGGTAGCTTTATTACCGGTAAAGAAGCAGGAAAATTTGCAAGTATAAAGAAAACGGAAAACGAAGAGTACGGGATCAAAGGTCAATTAAAAAATATATCAAATATTAATAATATACATAATTATGAAACTAACCCTCCTTTTAGTAAAGCAATATTGAGAGGGACGCTTACCCCGGGAATGTCAATATGAAATTTGATGTATTGGTAAATGAAATTCTAAAAAAAGATAATAATCTGGTAGTTATTTTCCCGGGTAGATTTCAACCTTTTCATGTGGGGCATAAAAAATTTTATGAACTTGCAAAAAAGCAATTTCCAGGAGCGGATTTTTACATTGCAACATCAGACATACCTTTAAAAGCAGGTACTCAAGAACCAGAAAGATACCCCTTTAACTTTGAAGAAAAAAAAGCTATTATGATAGCAGCAGGTATACCAGAATCGGAGATTGTCCAGACAGTGCAGCCTTATAAACCTGTTGAAATTTTGAGTAAATATGATCCAAATTTTACGAAAGCTATATTTGTTGTAGGTGAAAAGGATATGAAAGAAGATCCAAGATTTAAATTTGGTATTACTAAAAAAGGAACACCTTCTTATTTTCAGCCATTTAAAAATTTAAATGATATGGTTCCCTTTAAAGAACCGGATGGACATGGTTATATTTACTCTCCGGGAACTATATCCTTTCAGATAAATGGAAAGAATATTTCAAGCGCATCAGAATTGAGAGAACTATTTAAAAAAACAAAGGAAAAAGAAAAAAAGAATATTGTAACGTCTATATTGGGTAAATTTGATCCAAAAATATATAATTTATTTTTAAATAAACTAAAGTAATTTATTTTTTTTCTAGTAAAATTATTGTTTCTAAGAGCACTTTTTCCAAAACTTCTCTAGATTCTTTCTTTAAAGTAGATCTTAATAGCTTAAGAATATTATCACTACCATTAGAAATAGCGTTAGTTAAAGTTTCTTCATTATTTTCCTCTACTTCAGAGAGACCGGAGCTATTCAATGCGCTTTCATAGTCTTCATAACCGAATGCTGATTCTAGTTGATCATGAGCATTAGTTATTTTGCTTAAAACCCAGGCTTCTACATTATCTTTGTTATTTAATAAATCATGTAACATTGCAGAAAGTTTATGAATTCTAAATAGAAGCTGTCTAGACATCCTGCTATTACTATCGTAAGTTGCTGCATCGAATCCTTCACAATCTTCATTTTTTTCTTCATTTTCACCTTTCATACAAGTGCGTTGAGGTACTTTTATCTTCTGAATCTGAGAAGGGCTCGGTAAAACGTCCTCATTATCACCATGAGGACCAACATTCATTTCATTTATTTTATTAGAATAAATTTCATTTAAAAGGTGATAGTCTTTTGCAAACATATAAATATTTATTAAAAACATTAAATATTTTTATGTTATTTGAAAGAGCGTTTATTAATCAATTAGAACACGATATAATAGAAGAAAAGAAAAATTCTAGATGTACAAAGGTCACAGGCCAACAATCATCAACAAGATCAGACAAAAAATATATGAGATGCGCAAGAGTTAACGGTAAACTCAAAAGAGTGCATTATGGTGATCCAAAATTAAGAATAAAAAAATCAAATTCAAAAAAAAGAAAATCATTTAGAGCAAGACATAAGTGTAGTTCTGCAAAACCCGGTACACCGAAATACTACAGTTGTAAGAATTGGTAATCTTTACCTGTAGAATAAAAAACTCTCTTAAAATTAAGTTGATCTAAGAGAGATGTACAGCCCTCACACGGTTTTGAAAGATCTAATTTATGATTTCTATTAATACGAGTATTGACTAATGTAAATCTTGAACAATCCTCATCTCCTAATTTTAGGATAGCAGACAATTCACTATGTACGCCTATAGTATCTGAAATATCCTCTCCTCTTCTATTAAAAAAACCTATTTTTAAATTTTTTGGATGGGTTTTATTGGGATTATTAAATCCTATAGAAATTAATCTATTTTTATGAAAAATAAATGAAAAATGCTTGCAACGATAATTACCATGCTTCTTTAAAAGAGCATACGAAATTTCTGTACATTTCTTAAATATATTATCCATACTAACATGTTAAATGAAAAGATAATTAAAATCAATAAATATCTTATATGGAACCTTTTAAGGATTTTTTCAAAAGACCAATTTTCGGCGTTACCGAAATTATTGATATTAATGGTATTGGAAGGCTTAAGGCAAAAATTGATAGTGGTAATGAAGCTTATAATGTTTTGCATGGGGTGGATATCTCTGAAGACGGTGAAAATATTTCTTTTACTACCG
>Ga0214923_10000277_pt1 | contig 78000 bp, 56 predicted proteins | sample LL1510_MetaG_FD_177993 | JGI IMG/M metagenome (GOLD analysis project Ga0214923, IMG submission 177993) | Freshwater microbial communities from Lake Lanier, Atlanta, Georgia, United States - LL-1510 | ecosystem: Environmental > Aquatic > Freshwater > Lake | place: USA: Georgia | collected...
TACTATTTCTCAAGCTGGCCTTATTGGCGGTGGGAGCTCGCCACGGCCTGGCGAGGTAAGTCTGGCGCATCACGGTGTGTTGTTTTTGGATGAATTGACTGAGTTTTCTCGTTCTACGATCGAGGTTCTTAGACAGCCGATGGAGAGTGGCATGGTGCATATTTCGCGCGCTCAGCAAGCCGTACAGTATCCAGCAGACTTCTTATTGATTGCGGCTATGAATCCGTGTCCTTGTGGGTATTTTGGTGACCAGAAGCGGTGTCATTGTAGTCCTCACCAGGTGCGTACGTACCTTGGTAAAATTTCTGGCCCATTGCTTGATCGTATTGATCTCCATGTTGGTTTGCGCGCACCGCTGTATAGTGAAATAAGTCCCGCGGTTGTGCAGGATGTGCAGCAGGAGTCATCGGCATCTTGCGCAGCGCGTGTACTTGCTGCACGCGCAGTGCAAAAAAAACGTGGCCAAACCTTCCTGAATGGCCAGCTGAGTGGCGAGGAGGTTGAGCGGTACTGCGTGGCATCTCCTGCTGCTGCGCAGCTTATTCAGGCTTCTTTTGATAAGCTCGGTCTGAGTATGCGTGGGTATCACAAAATGCTTAAAATTGCTCGTACTATTGCGGATTTGGCGGCAAGTGAGATGATTGAGGTGGCGCATATGCAGGAGGCGCTCGGGTTTCGCATGCTTGCACGATAGTGGGCGTATACTGAAATTGGTTTTTGTTTTATGATCCTTGTTGGATGCTATTTTTGGGGGGGATTATGAGAAAGATACTATTTTTAGCGGTAGTCGTGGCGTGTGAGTTAATGGGGTCAGACGCGGGTAGTGCTGGTGGCGCCCAGGGATTTGATTTTGCTACTTATGTGCAGGACCATCGGGAACGTGTAAATCCTTATGAAGCGGCACGTTTTATAGCCCATAGGGTTACAGCGTCACACCTTCAGGCGATTTTTCAAAATAAAATACTGGTTAGCGCGACTCTGTATTGTATTAAGGAAAAAGAGTTACTCTTTCGCAGTAGTCAGCCTTGTGGGCCCATTCCCGCAGAATCTTTTTTTGCACTTTCAGCGAATGGTTGTATTGAATTTCGAGAGGCGGCTTCTTTGGTTGAGGAGCTGCCGCTGCGTATAGCGGTAGGTGATGAGCGGTATTCTGTTGTTTGTTGTGCACCTGTAGCAGATGTTTTATTGTATTGGTTGGGGCTCAAGAATGTGCTTTCTCAAGAATGGGTTTGCAGGCTGCTGCTAGGGGAGGTGCCCGTCCAAGGTCCACTCGAGGCCGATGTTGGGGAAGGCGCTTCGGCAGGAGCATTGCGCCGCTCTGGTGTTTGTCCAACATGTGATTTTTGGAAGGCACTCAACGCACAGCTTGCAAGTACCTATGCTGCCAGGCACGAAGCCGACAAGAGAGAGTATGATGTTGTTTGTGGGCAGCTAGTCGCCGCGCTTGCGTCTGCACGCAAGATGTTTGAACCGGTGAGAGCCGCCGTAGAATGCCGCTTAAACATGGCGCGAGATGAGGTTGCTCTGCTGAGGGCGCATGTGCTGGCAGAGATGCCTAGGCTTAATACCGCAGCGGTCAGAGAGGTTGAAGCTCAGGTAAAAGAGATAGCTGACATGGCTTGCAGTGAGCTTGAGTCTGCGCGAGAAGAAGCCTTTGTAACTAAAACATGTGCGCAAGAAACTATTGCAGCCATGCAACTAGAGTTTGATCCAGAAATTGCCAAGGCGGCTGCTGAAGACATTATAAAGCGTGCTGAGGAGAAGGGTGTGCGCATTCGTCAAGAGGCGGTTGAGCGGGCACGAGCAGAAGCAGAAAAAGAGAGATGTTCTCTTCTGTCGCAGGCAAAAAAGGACGCAGAAGTAATTATGGAAGGAGCGGCAAATTATTTGTCCTATGCTGAGGCTGAGGCTGCTGCTGCCAAAGCTGCAGCAGAAACAATAATTGCAAATGCAGAAAGGAGGGCTCAGGAGGTGAGCGAAGAAATTATTAAAGAAGCAGAACTGCGTGCGCAGGAAATATACCGCCAGCAGCGTGGCGCTGGTGGCGACGCAGCGGCGCAGGAGCCCGCTGCCGCGGGACAAGTGTGTGGTGGCCGCGGCGACAGGGGCGGCCGTGGTAGGGGCCGCGGTGACAGGGGTGGCCGTGGTGGGGCTTCGGCAAGAAAGTGATAGTCCATGGCGCTTAATAAAAAACTACAAACCGTTGTACGTCAACTTGGTACTATCGTTGGGGGCTCTTTGACCGAGGGTCTGACTATGCGACTTGCGGCCGACTATCCGCTTGAATCGATTAAGACCGGTAAGTTTGCTTGCGTGCGTGGTGTGTCGTATAGCTTTTTCTCATTGATTACTGATATTACGTTACAGGTGACCAATCAAGATATTCTCTTGTTTCCACCGAGCAAAAAAGAGCTTCTGCTTCACTCAATGCTCAGTAAGCGCGATATCTATGCAACCATTGCGCTGCGGCCATTGTTGATGCTTGAGCATGATACCAAGGCCAAAATGCCGGTCAAAACGATTCCTGCCCACTTTGCCGATGTCTTTGAGGCAAGTTCTGCAGATGTTGCGCATATTTTTGGTTCAGAGCAACAGCATCGTAAGTATTTTAATATCGGTAGGCCTCTTGATATGGAAACGCCGATTTGCCTAGACCTCAACCTTTTTACGGAGCGATCGAACGGTATTTTTGGCAAGACGGGGACGGGAAAAACGTTTATAACACGCCTTATTTTGGCAGGTATTGTTAAGAGTAAGGCTGCGGTCAACCTCGTTTTTGATATGCATTCGGAGTACGGTGTCCAGGCGCGGCGCGAGGGTGAGGGTGTTGTTTTTGTTAAAGGGCTTAAAACGCTCTTTCCTGACAAAGTTGCTATTTTTTCTCTTGATCCGGAATGCACACGGCGTCGTGGCTGTGCTCCTGATGTTGAGGTTGTGCTCAGTTTTGATGATATTCGGGTGGAGGACGTGTTGTCCCTGCAGGATGAATTAAATTTGCATCCAACGGCACTTGAGGCAGCGTATCTGATTGCCAGCAAGTATAAAAAGCAGTGGCTTTCGGTGCTGCTTGCCCGGGGCGTTGATGCAAAAGGATTTGCGGAGGAGCTTGGCGCGCATGCTGAATCGGTGGCCGCCCTGTATCGTAAATTAAAACGGCTGGAAAAATTTCCATTTCTGCGTCCATCTAGCGACAGGGGTTCGGTTATTGATACTTTGTTTGAGTATCTTGATCGGGGTATTCATGTGGTGCTTGAGTTTGGCAATCACACCTCTTTGCTGTGCTATCTGCTTATTTCAAATATCATTACGCGTCGTTTGCATGATAGTTATATAGCAAAGACCGAAAAGTTTTTGGCCACGCAGAATGCGGCCGATGAGCCGCGTAAGCTTATGATTACCATTGAAGAGGCGCATAAATTTCTCAACCCGCAAGCGGCAAAGCAAACCATTTTTGGAGTTATTGCTCGCGAGATGCGCAAATACTATGTTTCTTTGCTGGTAGTGGATCAGCGGCCATCAGGCATTGACCAGGAGATTATTTCGCAGATCGGCACCAAAATTGTGGCGCTTCTTTCTGATGATAAGGACATTCAGGCGGTGCTGACGGGGGTGAGCAACGGCACGGGCTTGCGCGCTATTCTTGCAACGCTTGATACCAAAAAGCAGGCGCTTGTCCTTGGTCATGCGGTGCCGATGCCGGTAGTGGTGCGTACACGTGAGTATGATGAATCTTTTTATTCTGCTATGATGAGCGGCGCTGCAGCCGAGAGTGTCAATGCTTTGGTTGACGAGTTGTTTTAAGTATAAATAATGCAATTTTGCTGGGAAGCAAATTATGAAAAAGAGTATCGTTTTAGTTTTGTTGAGTTTTGGTATTACGTCGTTTGGTTTTGGGTCGGATACATCAGCAGCGGCCGGAGCTGGTAGTGTGACTTCTGAGCGTCCTTGGTTTGCAGAGTATGGTATTACGGAGGAGACGGTACAGTATGCTCAGCTTGAGCATCTTTTGTGTGGCGATGAAGCGGCATTTGTTGCCGGAGTAAAAAAACATTTAATAAGCAAGATACGGCAGATGATTCTTCGGATCTTCGGTGGTTTTTTACCGTGCGCGTTAGCGATGAGCTGGATGCAAGGATAACGTATCCTTATTTTGCTGCTGCGGATGGGAGCGTGTACCGTATCTCAAGTACGAATCTATTGAAAAAAGAGAAAAATATGACTTTTAAAGATACCCTGAATCAGCTTGTGCGCTTGGAAAAAAAAGGGACAGTACGTTGCGATCTGGTTAATAAGCGGATTGTGCTTTAATACGCCTCGAAAAGCCCTGTATTGTGGGGGCCTTATGAGTTGGTTTGCTGACTTATCTTAGGTTCCACAATCTTTATTTTTTGATCATTCAGGATGCTTTGTGTAAAGCTGAGCGGCAGCAGCGAGCTGATCCGGTAGGTCCGCACATCGAATCCTTCTTCTTTTACCCGTGCTCGTGCCAGATGTACAAGCGTCTCTGGTGTTGAGAATTCCGTAATGATTTGCCGACAAGCGCCGCACGGAGTGGGAAAACTCTCTCCACTTGCGACAATGAGTATGTGGTCTATGGTTTTAAGGCCGTGCTCAGTGATCAGAGATCCGATCGCATTTGCTTCAGCGCAGAGCGTGAGTCGAAAAGATACATTTTCAACGTTGCATCCAGCAGTGGTAATGCCATCTATGGTTTGTAATGCTGCCCCCACGCTGTAGCGTGAGTAGGGGTTGTAGGCGTTTTGCATGGCATGTGTAGCCATGTCAAAGAGGCGTGTTTGAATATCTGAAAGAGCCATAGTTCAATCCTTTCCACGGGTTGCCAGTATGGAGGGCAAAGTGCATTTGGTAAATACATTCATTGACAATACTGCGCGCTGATTTTTTACAGTGCAAAAAAAGTATGCTTTTTGCTAAAAGGGTTTTGGTATATGCGATGGGTTTTCTTAATTCTGTTGGTGAGTTGTCTCTCCGCTGCCCTCTTTGCTGATGCGACTGCTACAGACACATCTGCGGCTTCGTTAGATGCATTGTCGTCATCCCAAGATGCAGGAGCGGCGACACCTCTTACTGCTGAGGTTTCTTTTATAACCGGCACGTACATTAAGCAATTGAATACACTTATTGCTTCAAAGCAACAGCAGATAACAACCCTTACTACTCAGGTTTCCACCCTTAAGAGCGGTTCGGCTGATGCCAATACCATTGCAAATACCCAAAGCCTTTTGCAAATTGCGCAAGATCAATTGGCGGTGCTACAGCTTGAGCTGCAAAGTGCCAATGCGCGCCTATCTGCAGAGACGTATTTGGCTTCAGAGGACCAGCAGGTACAGACCTTCCTGGCGGGGGCTTCTGCCGCTGCAGAACAAAATGCGATTAACGATGCTTTGGCCGATGCGGTAGGGGCAATGGCTGCTGCGGGTAGTGCTGCGCCTTCCACGGGTGCTAGCGCCCGGCGTGATGCGTCGAGCGGGTCTGATAGCAGTAGTGGTAGCACATCTACCTCGTCATCAACGACATCTGGTTCTTAAGCTCGCATCATGAGCACTGATGCCATTGCGTATTCCTTTTCATGACTAATGCTTACCTGTGCGCTAAATAATGGTAGCTGTATGCCGGTGGCTGCTTCAAATGCTATGCGGTTAAAGAGGAGAATCGGGTTTTTCCATGCCGGATCATGAGTAATTTCTACCCAGCGGGCGCTGGCACGTATGCTGAAGTGGTGCTTGTGTCCTAGGTCTGCGCAGAGACTGCAGAGGGCTTTATAAAAAGCTTCTTTGACTGCAAAACGAGAAGCGAGAAAAGTGACTGCTTTGCCTGGGTGTGCACCGGCATAGGCGATTTCTGAGGCACCAAAAAAGGTGGCAAGACGCTCGGGCGGATACTGTGGCCAGTTTTTAAGGCGTGGTATATGGACGATGTCAACGCCAGTGTAGATCATAGTAGGTCCTTTTTTAATTCGGACAGTTTACCGTGAATACCGCTATTAAGTAATACAAATGCGGTGAAGATTGCAATCTCAGAAAGCCCCTGGGTACCCTAAGGCGAGACTCTCTATCTCAAAGGATGATGTATGATTCATGTGATACTTATATGCCTAGCATGGTGCTTATCGCCAGAGCTTTTACATGCGCGGCGCACCCGACGTCAAACACCGGTAGCACCGGTTGTTACTGCCAGCACGCAAGAAGCGCTGCCAACTATTGATGACCTTGCTGGCGCCTACGGTGAAAATAGAGTGCTGCTTGATATCGTCAAAAAAGCAGAGCGTGACATGGAAGCACTGAGGCGGTCGGCGGAACGAGAGCGTGAAGCACTGCAGGGAAAGCTTCGTCAACAAGAGGCAAAAGACCGCGATGAGCTTGAAGAGGTTAAGCTTAAAAAAGAGGAACGGCGTCTGCGGCTCAAAAAAGAAATTGATGAAACCGTTGATGAGATAGCCCAAAAAGAAGAACTGAGAAAGAGCAAAATTCTTAAAGAAACTGAGCGCCAGGCTGCCGAATTGAAAAAGCGCTTTGAAGAGCAAACGGCTGAAGATCGTCTTGCCGGCCGTATTGAAATCGCCAGTGAATGGCGTCGAGAGATTATCCGTGATTTTGATAGAGACTGTAGCTTTATTCGTCAAGTCGTGATGGAAGGTGAATCGAGCCGCGTCGAACGACAAAACTTTTTGGCCTTGTTTCAAGAGCAAAAAGAATGGTTTGAGAAAAAAGCTGCAGAAGCAAAATTCTTTTTTGATGAGCCTTACACTGCGCTTATGAGCAAACGTAATGCCGTTGCTGTTGTGGTTGATGCCCAGCGCCAAGCGGATGATTGCATTCTTGATTTGGTCAGCGAGTATCATTTTCCTGCCAAGGTGCAGGCGCAACTTCGCCTCATGACGTTGTATGAAATTAATAATCATATACAACACAGCCGCAATGATCCTACAGTGTTTTTATCAAGTGACGTGATTGAAAATTTAGTAGACAAAGTGAGTGTTGATGTAGCGCCCGGACGCAAAGATTTTAAAATTATTTCGTACCGCGACAAGGCAAAAAAATTAGAAGAGCGTATAGCTGACCTTGAGCAGCAATTGCTCAAACCCTCAAAGCCTGAAGTGGATGAAACGCAGGCTGCGGTGCATCAAGAGCGACTCCAGATTTTAACGCGTCAGCTTGAGGGACTGAAGCAGGAGCGTGACGATATGCTTGCCCGTGCCTCAGCACAAGAGGCTTTGCATCTACAAGAACGCACGAGCTTAGTTGATTTGCTTGAGCAAAAAGAGCGCAATAAGGCGGAGATGGAAATTCAGCTTGCGCATACTAAGGAGCAGCTGTATTTGCTTACCAATCAATCGCAGCAGCATTTGCATGCCGTAGTACAAGAGCTTTCTCATAAGCAAATTACCGAGCAAGAATTAGTGCAGGCCCTTGAATCAAAAGCACGGCGGCAGGCAGAACTTGAGGTGTCTTTGGCGCAGGTAAGCCAGGAAATTGATCGCTTGCGTCAGACGAGCGCTGAGGTAACGCAGACGCTTATGGATAAATTGAATAATGAGCAGGATCGATGTCATACCCTTAGCCAGTTGCTCGAAGAAAAACAGCGAGAGCTGGTGCTGCAAGAAATTGAGGCACGCAAGGCGCAGGAGGTTTCACAAGCGGCCCTTGTTGAGGTAGAGCGTCAGACTGCAGCGTATCAAACACTTCACGAATCGCGTGAGCACTTTCGCAGCACCGCGAGTATGCTGCAAGAAGAGTGTGCTCGCTCCCGTGGTGAGGTCGAAAGCTTGAGGAAACAGCTTGTATCACTCAAGGAACATGATGCTAGAACGGCAGCAGACTTTGATGCGTTTCAGGAGCAAGTCAAAGAGATTATGGAAAAAACAGAAATCGATGTTGGCTGCTTAAAAGAAATTATTCATGATCAAAACAAAGAGCTGCAGCACCGTCGTGATGCTTATGCGCAAATGCATGAGCTGCAGAAGAAGCTGGAAAAAATGCGTGCCAAAAAAGATTTGCTGCTCAAGCATTCGGTAGCGCATTTACAACTGCTTTCACAAATGTCGACATTTGGTGAAAATCTTCTTGCTGATTACAACAAATTGCAGAGCGCGATGCAGAATATAGAAGAGGTGAATAAGCGTCTTTCTGGGTTGTTTATGTCGATGCATTATTGCAAGGACGATCTGCATCAGGCAGAGTTCTTGCGTGCGCTGGATGCAACCCTTGAGCTGCTCAGTGAGACGTCGATGGTTATTGCGGAGTCCGTCGGCAAACACCAAAAGAGGCTTGCTGAGGAAGAAAGTGCGCGTACTGGCGTAATGCCACCGCCGCTCGAGGCTCCCGTCTCTACAGTAGCATAAGGCATTTTCCGTAACTCTTGCGCCTCCATTTTCACCAGTGCTAGCATCCCGATCATTTACCACTCTCTGTGCGTTATAAATGCGGGAAAAAATATGGTGCAGATGCGTAATTTTTTGTATATAAGCCTCTTCTGTGTGCTGAGCACTGCGTCTGTGCGTCCAGCAACAGATCCGGTCAAACTTCTGGAAATGTTTTTAAACGCCGGTGGCCAGTCCGCCTCGCTGTCGCCCTGGAATCCCAGTGGTTTTGTGCAAACACTCAAAGATCTCGATTTTAAAAAAACAGGACGTTTTGCTTTGTCCATGCCTCTGTTGCCGGTAGCACTGGTATTTGATATTGGCGGGCCTGGTGCGGGATCGATGTTTTTTCCCCTGCCGCCTGCGCACAATCTTTATTTTGATTGGGATACGGCACTCATTGATACGCCAGCGGCACAGGCGCGCCTTGCGCTTTTAAAGTTGGGACAAGAAAAGTTGTTTGGTGCTATTGCGCGCGGTGAGTTTTCTTCTGATGAAGATAGGGTCGCCGTTGATTTTTTTGGTGGTGATGGAGAAGCTTCCAAGAAGCACTGGATTGAGCGCGTGTTTGATTTCAAAGTAACGCCAGAAGTCGTATGGCTTATCAAAGTTATGCTGCTGATGAAATATGCAGTTGAGCATGTGCCAAATGAGTACAGCTCGGCGTCAGATAAGCTGCTGCAGAGTATGGGTTTGTTGGTAGATTTTGGTGTGCTGACTATGCGCTTATTTCGTGCCTGGCGAAGGGATAGTCGTGCGGTTGGTGGTATTAGTGCTGCCATCAAAGACAAGAGCCCGTGGCTTGCCGAAGCGCTCAGTAAAATATCTGAAAAGGTCTTTAATGATCCGGCACGCATTATGAAAATGCTCGATAAAATGTGGCGTGTTATCGCGGATGGTGAAGGTATCATCTTTGGCGCTGATGGAAGCGTACAGCGAGGTCTTGGGTTTTCCGTTACCGGATGTGCTTGTCGTTCTGAGACTGAAGCAGCCCGTTTATGTGCCTTTTTAAATCAAAAACAAATTAATTGGGATGTGTTGGAAACACAGACTATGGTAGGAAAATCATTCCTGGTGCGTACGGCGCTTCTTGTTGAGTCGTTTGGTAAGCAACTGGCGCAACTACCGGAAGGACAGCGCATTGTGGCGGGTGAGCGCTTTAAGGGGATTGAAGATACGATTCGTTATCTGATTGCCTCGGAAGGTGAAGAGGATTTTGGGCGTTATGATATCGATCCGGCAAACAATAAGATGCTGCACCACAGGTGAAGGCAGCGTTTCTACACTTGGTTGGCCCAGACAAACCTATTTCTTCCTCTGCAAGCATGCCGTGTGTAGTGCAATCAGGCAAATACGTGTACTACTGCAGTAATGAAGTAGGCCTTGCTGATGCAGGTAAATTACTCGCGATTTTGTTTTTCCGTATTGCCTGGCGCTATATGGAGGTGCTGCGTGGCAGCACGAGCGAAGGCGCAGAAGCGGTTGCAAAGGTGCATGAGCAGGAGCAGCGTCATAATTCGGCATCATTTTATTTGACGTGTCCTGAGGGAGCGTTTTTGGTGCTCCCGCTCGGTGCTTTGAGCTTTAAAGCAGATGACGTGCGTGCGCTAGCAGCTCAGTACACCAAAAATCCGAAGGAGAGCGAGGAACTTGCAGCCCAGTTAATGCAAGGTGCCGCGCAAAATTATGCACGGGTCTATGGGCGAGTGATTGATGAAATCAAGGGGGTGATAACGGACTTGGGCAAGTATGAGTCGCCGGTAAAAGAGCAGTTGGCAACACTTGCATCGAAATTTTCCCCGGTAAAAACATTCTGAGAGGAATATGGTGTGTATGAAAAAAATAAATAATGAGAAGCGATGTGCATTCATCATTGGGATGGCAAGTCTTTTTTTGTGCACAGTACCGCATGCGTATTTTGCAACCGCAACAACAGTAATGACGGAAAATCCCCTAGTTGCTGCTCCTCAGGTAGCCTTGACGCCACCGCCAGCACCTGCTGTTGTTGGTACTGACTTGAGCCCTTCAGGGCCTTCCCATGATGATATTCGCAGAAATGCAGATAGAGCATTAACTGGACAGGCTGTTGGGGTTGGTAGTGATGTAGCAAAGATCAACACACTTGCTGACATGGGCGTGGCAATGCGCAAGATTAAAAAAGAAAGAATGAGCGAGATTGAAAAAGGTATTGCTGCTCTTGTGCAGCATCTAGAGGCAACTGATCGTGAGATTGCGCGCATGGCAAGTGAGACGACAATCCAGGGCGGGGTAACACAGAAGTTGGTGTATCGTGCGCAGGTGCAAGCAGCCATCGAGTCTGAGCGCCTCGTTCTTGATGTCATTCGCGGCTTGCCAGAAGAGATGCGCTATCCTGTTGAAGAACTCAAAATCTGTTTAGATGAGGCACAGAACACGCAGGGAAAAATGAGTGAGTTGAATAAGGCTAAAACGCGCGAAGCGCTTCAGCACTTGGTAGAAACGCGCCGCTCGTTTATGCGCAACCCTCAAGGCGCTCGTAGTCAGTATGAAGAGGCAATAGCCAGTGCGCGTGATCGTATTGTTACCTGGTACAGCGCGCTGAGTCAGATGAATCGTGATTTCTTGTCGCTGCTTGATGGCTTGTGGATGTTGTCAGCACGCGCTTTTGTGCAGTTGAAAAATGAGCAAATTGATGCGCTCAAAGAGCAGACTAATAATACCACAGCCGATTCCTCCCTTCCGGTGCGCCTTGATGATTCCCAAGGGGGTTCGATGTCTCTGAGCAATAAAGACTTTTACTCCAAACGCGCACAAGCAATGGTAGAGGCATGCCAACAGGATCAGACCCGCAGGGACAAAGTGGTAAATACATACACAGAACGCATAAAGCGTTATCAACAGCAAAAAGCTGCCGTGTGGGAAGAGGAAGGAAAAATTGTTGCCAAGGCGCGTCTGGTTGCTGAGCGCAAAGCTGATTTTGAGTATGCACAAAAAGATGAGCAAGAGGCGCGAAGCTTTAAGGGTAAGCAGGATGAGCTCATTGCGCATTATCAAACTATGACGACAGCTGCATGGGAGCAACATAAAATTGCGCAAGGTCGGCATGATCTTGAGGTGCTTTTGCGTGAAGCGCAAGATACGCTCGATGCGACTCTTGAGCAGATAAAAGCGATTAATGAAAAAGAGTTTGACACCAGTGACGTGTCGCGTGAGGGGCTTGCAGCGTTGCTCCGTGAAGACGCAACGTTTACGGCAGAAAAATTTGTGGGCAACTATTTTATGAAGCTTGGGCCAAAATTGGCGCAACATATTCGTACGTTTAAGGAAATAAAGCCGCTGGCTAACGAGTTTGAGCGTTGTGTGCGTGGTATTTGTGCATTAAGTCCTGAGCTTGGCCTCTTTATTCCGTGCGTAAATATGTTGGCAGATCGGTATTTGCCTGGTATTACGCGATTGTAGGTGCGGCGTATGATACACCACGTGTGGAGCGTAGTTATGGGTGTCTGTCTTGCAGGTATGCTGCAGGCGGCTGAGGTGGCAGTACCTAATAGTATCGCGCAGTATGGTTTGTATGGGCTTTCAAAAAATAATCCCAAGGATGCGGCGCAAGCATCGTCGTATCACTCCGTTCTTGCCGCTGCAGTTGGTTCGCAGCAAAAGTCTGCAGCAGAGCAGTCAAGCACGCCATTGCAGCTGATGGATGAAGCTGAAGCTCCCGTAACGCCGGTACAATCGCAAAAGCCCAAAGTAATGAGCGGTAAGGATCTTGTTGCAAAGCGTTCTCTTATCCAAGAGCTTTTTAAAGATCGAGCCACGTGGGATCTTGATGACGCATTGAAAGCAGAGCTTGAGTGCGCACTGCCATCAGAACTTATGCAACAACGCATCATAGAGTTTCGCGGAAAAACAAAAAAGCAGTGGCGCGCGTGGCAAGCAAGCAGAACAGACAGTAATGAGACGGCCCTTAATGCCGCATTACAAGCATTGATAGAAAAAGATCCGCAACTTAAAAAGGCTGAAAACACGGAGCAACTGGCCAAATGGTTGCGTGATATGGATATCTCAATGACTGCTGACGTGTGCATAGCAACGATGGATGCAGGACTCAAGAAGGAGAAACAGTACACTGCACTGCAATGCAGCGTGCTTGGGTATCCTTTTTTGAAAGATCCCCAAGTCCATGCAATTCCTGTGCACGCGGTAGAGAATGAAAAAAAGGTGCTTTCTGATACAACATGTTTGCAACGCATTCTGGCAATCTTGATGGTAGAATACCGGCGATTTTATGACACAAAGTATGCAAAAAAACGGCAAGAACAGCTCTATGTTGCCGGCGTTGGTGGTGATACAGCCGTAGCAAAAGATACTGCTGCTGCCTCAGAAGAAGAATATCTTGGTTCTTTTGCGGGAGATGCTGGCATACGAGAGGCGCAGGCGTATGCGCATGCTGAAGCGGTTGCCTATATCGAGGGAAAATTGGAGCCAGTTAATGAGGCACTTTTTTGTGTGCTTGTGCGGCTTGAGGTGGTGCGTGTGGCCGATGCCTGCTTTAGCTTTCCTGATGCGGCAAAAAAAAGCAGCGAGTACATCAGAGATCCACTTATTTACAGCATGCTTATTGGCATGGCGTATCGCATAGTACAGCGCGTAGTGCAGGGTGGTGAGACGATTCTTCTTTCCGGTGATATTGAATCGGGAGGTAGTGGCATTCAGTCTCTGGTATATCGCGCGTACACGCAGCAGTATGGGCGGCTTCCAAGTACGGTTCCCTCTGGGGAGAAAGCGGTAGGTATTGAGCGCACTTCCTTTGAGGTTCATTGCGTATTCTTGTTTGGCAACATCGATTTTTTACGTCCGAGGTCATTTAGCGAGCACAAGACACTGCGTGAGGCGCTTGACCAAGAGCGGGTGTACCGCGGGATGTCGCTGATGAAAAAAATCTATCATTGCTACAGTCTGCTGCGCGCCGTGCAGTGGGGGCTCTATAGTAATCCAAGTGAAAAAGCATTATTGGCAGAACTGTATCGCTATGCCAGTGAGGTAAAAGCGTATATGAAGGGCTTAGATCTTGTTATTGATTCCGGCACGCAACTTCATGATGCGTTTGTGACCGCTTTGCAAGCAAAGGGAATTACTGAGTGGAAACACAGTGATATTTTTTCAGTAGCTCCCCGTCGGGGTCTATTGTTGCTTCCGCTATTGGTTGATCAGCCACGAGGGCGCAAGAGCAAAAATACTTTGGTATGTCGCGCTGACGACTACATAGCGTTGTACAAGGTGCTCTGGTTGTACTGTGCAACGCGTCTCTTCTGCACACTGGCGTATGAGAAGAAATTTCAGCATTTAAAAAGGGATGATTTTCACCAAGACGCAGCCGCTTTTGATGAAAATGGTGAGCCAATCATCGTGGTGGATGAGGCGCAAGCAGCACCAGAAGAGCTTTCTGGGCTGCAAAAAGCGCAGTCCTTTATGCAAGATACGTTTGCGCGTGCCTCGTACCAGGCCAAAAATGTGCGTACAAAGCTCGCCAAAGGAACAACGGCAGAAATTGTGGGCAGCGGCGTTTCAGCGCTTGACGATGTAAGTCAGTTTGTGGAGGGAATCGGGTCAGTGCTTACGGGCTTGTACAACCAAAGCAGTAAAGAGTCGGGGCGCGCACTTGCGGTGTTTAAAGCACTCTCTTTGTATGTCAACGTTGTGGGCAAAATGGTGAATACAAAAATAAAAAATCTTCAATCTGGCTTGCAGTCGTTTTCAGAGAGTATGAGCGGGCGGGCAGCAAGCTGGGGCCTTGATAATATTTTGCTGCGGCGTATGCGTGAAGGGCTTAAAGAATCTGCAGAAAACGTGGTCAAGGTCGTAAATCGTGATGATGCCATTTTGCGTAAAAGCATCATTGAGGCGCAAACGTATTTGAGAGAAGCCATTAAAGGCACGCGCACAGCGGACCAAATTCCTGATGCGCCGCAGAAGGGAGCTTTGTCGGTATGAAAGTGCTCCGCCTTGTGCTCTTGAGTTGTCTTTTTTGTGCACGTATGTGGGCTACTGTTGCCGATCAGCCGGCGCGTACTATTTTTATTCCGCGGCCCAAAAGTGCTAATGCCCTTTACACCGAAGGTTTTTCGCTGCTTGCTACACATGATGTCGCGCATGATCGGGTGCTTTTGCTCGGCCATACCGCTTTTTTTGAAACAGCACCACAATCAACCAAGGTAGGCCCGTATTTTTTTGGTGGCGCTAAAGAGTATCTTAAGGTTGATGAAAATGGTACAGGGGATATTAATTCTGATTGGCTTCACTTGGATCCTGCCGTGGGAGCGACGTACACCTCGCTCATTCGTGTATATCCAAAGCGCTCGGTGGCTGGCGTGTGTTTTCGCGCACAGTACATTTTGGATGCATTACTCAATGGATTGTGGGTTGGTTTTGTAGCGCCGCTGGTGCATGCAATTCATGAGCTGCAACCGGTTGAGCAGCAGTTGCCGAGTACGGTGCTTGCAACAACAAGCCAGTTTAGCTCTGCACTTTCTTGTTTTGACTGGATTAACTGGCGTGCGGGCAAATGGAGTGGGCAGTCACAGTCCATAACTGGTTTTGACGATGTTGTTTGCCAGATAGGTTTTGATATTTATGGGCCGCGTGATTCTATACAGCAAATTGCCTTAGAATTAGTGGTGCCGGTAGGGGATCGCCCTACGGCACAATATCTTTTTGAGCCGCTTATTGGCTCGCAGGGGTCGTTTGCGCTTGGTGGCAGCGTAAAAACGATTACGCAGCTTTTTGAGTTTGATAAAAAAATGCGCTTTTCCCTCGTGTCGTATCTGTGTTATCGCTATTTGTTTCAATCGCATCAACTGCGTTTATTTGATTTGAAAGGCCAACCGTTTTCGCGGTATTTGGTGTATATGGATACGGCGCTTAGTCCTGACATTGCTAATGTGCAAACAAAAGCGGCCAATGGGCAGAACTTTTTTGTGCGTGATGCCTTGGTGATTCCGGGGGCTATGGGGCAAAGTATTACCGCGTTGCAATGTCAAATAGCGCAGCATCAATGTACGCTTGGATATCTGTATTGGTGGCGTACTGCAGAACAAGTTTCTTTTGCCGGTTCATCAACGCGCTCCTTTGCGGTTCCATCGCCCCAGGGCCTTAATACCGGGGGTGCGCAGTTATGGCTTACTGATGCGCAGGTTGTTGAGAATTTTAGTTCCCTTGATGCAGCGGTATATGCAACGCCGTCGCCTACCTATGATATCGAATTTGATGTCGACAGTGGAACCACACCACATATGTCATCAAATCTTTTGTACGTTGATTATACCAGCTCGTTTGTAAGAGATGCCGGTACGTATAGCGTGCGCCTGGGGACGGGCTATGAATTCTCCTCTGGTTCTGCAGTGCTTAACTCGTGGCATGTGTGGGGTGGCGTTGGACTTACTATTTAGAAGGATGTTTCTATGATGAACATGAGCGAAAAAACGTGGTTTCTTGTGGTGCTTAGTATGGTAAGTGTTGGCGTTGCTCAAGGTCGGTCTCCGCTGCATGGTGATGCAGCGATGTATACGCAAGGCAGTATTGCCGGGCGCGTGCGCACCATTGAGGCGATGATGAAAGACGGCACGTTGCAGCCGGCAAAAGGAAAAGAATTGTTGTCTGCCGAGTACGTGAATGCGCGCAACTTGGGATTTACCGCACTTGCGGCAGAAATAGCACCAAAAGCAGGAGTGCCAGAGGTAGCGCCTGCGGTAACACAGCAGCGCATAAAAGCACTTGCAGAAGCACCAAGAGGTACTCCCGTTGCCAACGTGCGACGCAAAGAGCAGGCAAAACGCCAGCGTGCAGCGCTTGATACTGCCATAGAGGGGCAGTCTCTTGATGCGGATGCTGCTGTCCAAGAAGACATGGCAGTAGCACCACTTGATGGAGAGGCTTCGGCAGATGCCATTAAGCAGTATGCTCTTTTATTGCTCAACAAGGCGGCGGTGTTTAGTGATATGCAAGCTGTACGTGGCATGCCAACCGTTTCTCAGTATCGCAAGTCGCTCATCAACGCTTTTGGTGATGAGATGAATCAGTCCGAAGCTGTTTTGAAAACGGCGCAAGCGGCCATAAAGGTGACTCGTAGCGTGGTTGAGGCCGGTTCTTCTTCCGCTGGATTATCAAGGTTTATTGAGCGCTTTAAAAAACACTTAAGTGAAAAATATGGGCTATCGGCTGATGGTATTGAGCAAGAAATTTTCTATAAATTTTTTGAGATTTTGTCATGCATGGTGATTGAGCGAGAGAGCAGTGCTGCTGATACGGTTGGCGATTTTATTGATATCTATAATGAGTATATGACTCAGAATGCCTTAAAAATAACGAGAGCTGATCTTTCTTTTCCTATCGGGGAGTGGGCTGCCAAGATTCTTAGCTCGCCGCGCTCTAGCGCGTACTTACATTTACTTATGAGCTTTTCTATGGAGCAAGTAAAGGGAGAGGTAAAACGTGAACCGCTCTTGCGTCAAGTGGGTGAGGCGCTGCAAAGCCGTATTACAGCGGCATGTGCGCTGCTCAAACAAGGCGGAGAAGAGTTGTCACCTGAGGAGGAAGTGGATGCGTCACTGCTGGCAACACGCTGTGCAGATGTCGTATCGCGTCGCATGAGCACGGTTGGTGATATGCTTTCACCAGAAGAGCGTGAGGAGGTTGATCGCTATAATGGGCTCAGTGAGCAATTGAATCAGCTGGTGCATGAGTATACGACGGGTGTTGAGACAGTGGCCCTTGGTGGTATTGCAGCGCAGCAGCGTGAGCGTTTTGGAGATGGCGACGAGCAGCAGAGCAGTATGGCTGGCGGCATGATTGATGAGTTTGCGCTCAGTGATCATGCTGATGAGCTTGGTGAGGATGAAGCGCCGGCGCACAAAGGCAAAATGCGCACTAGCACAAAGATTTTGATTGCATTGGCAGTTGTGGTAGCTGCCGGGGCAGTCTTTATGTATAGAAAGCCACTCAAAAAAGCGATTGAAAGTCTCTTCACATTTAAGTTTGGTGGTGCGGCGGCTTAACAAGCCCCGCGAGAGCCGGTCAAGCAGTGATGCGCCATTGACAGGTACTAGCTTAATGCGTACGCTCCTTGCCTGAAAATAAGGAGCGCTATGAAACAAAACTATATCTTTGCGGTTATTATTGCCTTGGGTACCTGCCTAATGTTGCATGGTGAGGCAGCGACTGAGCATTTTTATGCGTACAAAAAAGAGCTGGTAGAGACGATGCGCAAAGCCGATCAACAAAACGAGGGCTTGCAAGCATTGCTTAACAATAAAGCGGTTGATCTTAAAGAATTGTCGATTGATCAGGTTACGGAGACGATTAAAAAACTTGAACAGTATATCGAACGCCTCATTGCTCAAAAGCAGCGCTATTTAAAGCTTGGTGAGCAGGAGGCTCGGTGCCTCATTCTTGCACAAGAGTTGGTACGACAACTTACCAACGCGCGCATTGCGTATACCCAGCGCGTAAAAACGGCTGAGACAATCAAGAAAGTTTCTATTTCTGCTGGTGCTGCTATCGCGGTATTTGGTGGCTTAATGCTGTTAAATACCCTGACACCACTTGATATAACAGTGAGTACGGCGCTGCTGTGTGGCGTGGCAACGGGAGTTGCTGTGGGTGTGATTACCCAATACGGTGCGCTGAGAGATTCTGTAAAATCACTTGCTGATACCATGCAACAAGGGGCTCAAAATCCCCTGACAATTGGCACTAAGGCTGCGGTAGCCGTGGGAGCCGTTGCGTTGGTTTCTGGGCTTGTGTGGGCTCGCCGCGACCTTATTCTTGATCGTTTGCCGAGTCGCAAGCGTGGCGGGACATCTCTTGATGAGATGATGAAGCGTGCGCTGCCCGAAGGTGAGAATAGTTAAATAGCGGGCTCTGTAAGTAATGCCGGTACGGTAACGTAGTGAGCTTGTGTGCGCGATGCCTTCTTTGTTGGCGCATGTTCCAGCATGATGCTGCTGATTTTACGCAGCGGCCATGCTTTGCGAATTTTTGATTCTCTATCTTGTCCGCAGATGAGTATATTGCGGGGCATAAGTAGTTCTTCTGTTACGCCGCTGGTGGTAGTGACCAGTGCGCAGCAGAGTTCGATGTGTGGATAGCGTGTGCTTATGTAGAGCGGATCGATAATTACAATGCGGGAAACCTCACCAAGGCTTATCTTGCAGGTTGAGTTGTCTCGTTCTTTTTTAATACCATCCAGAGTGGTTTCTCCGGCAAAAGAGAGTTTGGTTATCGGGATTTCTGTTTTTCCATCTTGAATAGTTGCATTGTAGATACCTTGATCTGAGCCAAGTTCTACGTACTCAATTTTTTCATCATCCGCGTTTTTTTTATCCTGTCCGCCGGCAAAAAGGTGCTCTGTGGCGGTTGCTAGTAAAAGGGCACTTAGTACGATGAAAAACATGATAAAGACTCCTCTGTGCTGCGTCATTAACGTTCACATGAACCGTAGCAAACCGGTTTCATCTTGTGCAATACACCCGCTAAATGCTTCTGACTCTGGCAACAGGTAAAAGAGGCTTGCTATGCTTGCCAGGGGAGGTCATATGCAGCCATTAATTATTTTTCTGAATGGGACATCGAGTAGTGGCAAAACCTCGATTGCTACTGCGTTGCAGCATGCCTGGCAAACGCCGCTCCTGCACATAGGTATTGATACATCGTTTGATATGTTCCCTCGTGATGCCATTGGTGAAGGTGAGAGTCGTTTAGGCAAGTATGGGTATGAGTACTTACTCAAAAATGGTCGACTTGACCACATTGTAGTAGGTCCTTACGCACAGCGGTTACTGCGCTGCGTGGTGCCTATCACTAATGTATTGGTGCAAGCAAATAATGATTTGGTGATAGATGAAATTCTATTTCCGGGAGAGGGGCGTACGTTTTTGGCCGATTATGCAGCCGTTTTTGCTCATGCACGTGCGTATTTCATTCGTGTTGATTGTGCTTTGCCGGTTCTTGAGCAGCGCGAGGCAGCACGGGGTGATCGTCACCCGGGTCTTGCGCGGTTGCAGTATAGCCAGGTACATGCACATGGGTATCGCTATGATTGTGTCGTTGATACGAGCGTAATGTCTCTTGAGGCATGTGTGCAGGCCATTGTGCATTTTATCCGTACCAATCCAGAGCCGACGGCGTTTGCTGCCATTCGGGCGCACCACAAGGAGTCTGATGAGTAGTGATTTTTTGCGTGGGTATTGGAATCAGATAGTGCCAGATGCGACGCGCTCTTTTGAGGCGCCGGGGCTTCTTGAACATGTTATTTGGAATGGGGTGGACACCAAAGAGGCGATTCTTGAGCAGGTGCTTGCGGCAGTGGTGCCACGCGATTCGGGGTTTACGGTTAGTTCTGCGCTACGTCTTCTGGATGTCATTGCAGAGCTGAGTGGCCAGGAGCTTGGGTGTGAGCATCTTGCGCACAAGCTGGGAGAGTTGCCGCATACGAGTTTGCAGTATCTTGGCATGCTTGAGCTGGCCGGACTCTGGCGGCATGTGCCGTGCTTTGAGCGTAAAGATCCGCTCATGAATCACAAAAGCAAAGGCTATATGACCAGTACTACTGCCTTGTGCCAGTATGTGGGGGTTAGCTCACCGGAAGTGATGCGCTTGCATCCCGCGTGGGGCGCCATATTTGAAACCTTTATCGTTATGAGGGTGATAGCCTCGCTGCCGGTTGATGCACATATTTTTTATTGGCGTACCGCACATGGTGGTTTTGAGGTCGATATTGTCGTGCAGCGCGGGAATGTACTTTTTCCGATTGAGGTCAAAAGCGCGGTGCGTGTGTCACTGGCTAATACGCGCAAAATACAGGTTTTTAGTGACTATTATCGTGATGCCTATCGTGTTGCGCCTGGGTTGGTGGTGTACACGGGAGCGGTGTATTATGCACTCGGTCCTCAGTTGTATGCCGTGCCATGGATGATTGTATGATTCGTATTGTGCTTAAAGTAGTACCCCAGGCAGGGCGCCAGGCTATTGTTTGGGATGTCAAACAAAAAGTCCTCAAGTGTTATCTAAAAAGCGCTCCAGAAAAAAATAAGGCCAATGAGGAGCTGATTGCTCTTATTGCTCAGCACCTTGGCCTGAATAAAGCAGCAGTCAGTATTGTTGGGGGGCTGTCGAGTCGTCGCAAAACAATAGCTCTAGATACGCAAAAAAGCGCGCAAGCGATTTATGAGCTTCTGGGTGGAAGCGAAGTTGGCGCCGTTCAGCAGTCTCTTATTTAAGCGCCTTGAGTCTTTTTGTGGTGCGCATAGTGTGCCATTGAACGGCGAATTCATTTTAATCCCTGTAGATAAAAATACTATTTGAACTATAATAACAGCAGTTTTAAATGGGGGAATTAGTGATTAGTAAGTTTGTAAAGGTGATGGTTTTAAGTCTGATGGTGCCTTGTTTGGTAAGTGCTGCTGATTGCAGTAGTGCTGCTGCGGTGGGCAGTAGTATGGTTCTTGATGATGGATTGATAAAGGATTTTTCTAGAAAGTTGAGCTCACAGGTTATTGAGCCGCTCAGATCGCTTGCGAGTGAAGAGAGTGATGACCTCATAGAGGCTATTCACATAATCGAGTTGGCGGGAATGTCTTTCGTGCGGTTGATTTCTGATTGCTACAAGTATTCTGCGCAGAAAGATTTTGCAGCATTAGTTGACTTGCGTGAAGGGAGTTTTGCGGGGAAGCCTGTCGATCAAATTAGGGCTCATTTCATTGAGGCAGTTAATGCTTTAAGCTCAAAGGTTGAATTGAAAAAAAGCTGGGCTGTTTTGTTGGTTCAGGCTAATGTCATTGGCCGTATTTTAGATGATGTGTATGTTTTATCCTCAGGCGAGAGCGGTCTGCAGGATGCAGCGTGCAGCTTGGTGCGCTGTGTTTACAAACGCCTTAATTTGACTCTAGTGTCGTATCCCTTTTCATCTAATGAGGATATTAAGAAGGCCAATCAGAATGGGCTTGCTATTGTTACTGAACTCAAAAAAATATGCAATAAAGATCTAGCTGAGTGGCGCCAACAGGAAGCAGCGCTAAAGGCGACATTTGAAGAGTATGAGGAGATTGTAAGAAAGCGCCTTGCGGAGTGCAGCAGCCAAGCGGCTGCTGGGGGATTGACGGCACTCGGTGTCCCGAGTAGCGCTTGTGCGCCTAGTGTTTTGGTTGCGCCTGTTCTTGAGTCCGAGTCTGCTGCTGGTGCAGGTGCTGTTTGTTCTAAGCTTGTTGCTGTAGACGATTGCGCGAAAGTTTTTTCAGCTCTTTCTAGGAAGTTGAGCTTAGAGGTTATGGAGAAGCTCAAATCGCTTGCGAGTGAAGAGAGTAAGGGCTCCCTAGAGGATCTTTACGAGGTCGAGTTGGTTGCACTATCTTTGGTTGAGTTGATTTCTGATTGCTACAAGTATTCTGGGCAAGCGATTTTTGCAGAACTAGTTGACCGGGAGCAAAGAAGCCTTTTGGGGGTGCCTGTGGATGACATTGAGCATGAGTTCAAGAAATTAAGTTCGAGGGAAGATGAGTTTCCCTGCTCGGGTCTTATGGGTATTAAAGCTCGTCTCATTTGCCGTATCTTAAAGGAAACATGTGCCGAACCTTCAGGCGATAGCATCCTGCAGGGTGAAATTCTTAGCTTAGCGCGCAATATGGGCAAATGCTTTATTGTGACTCTAAAGCATGGGCAGTCTTTATCTGATGCGGCTATTAAGCAGGCCGAGCAGGATACGCAGAAGATTATCGATAAGCTCAAAGAAATATGTTTCTGCTTAAATAGTAAAGATCATCCGAGCCTAATGGCGTTGCATAAACGTGCAGAAGAGATACGGGAGAATTTTACAAAGGATCTGGAGCAGGCAAAAAGTTTCGTTGCAAGGCGCCGTAGGCAAGCGGCGGCTGTTGAGTGTAAGCAGAGAATTGCTACGCAGTTGAACGAGATTATTGCTGGTTTGGGTTTGGAAGAGAGTGAGAAGGATCCCTGCGTTATACTCGTACTTAACAAGATCGAATGTGCTGCAATGTCCTTGGTGGAAGTGATTATTTGGTACTATAACAACTGTCAACAGTGTTTTGGTGAGGATTTGGTTGATAGGGTGCGCAAACAATTTGCGGGGATTTCTGTTGATGTCATTCGAGATTGTTTTACTAATATGGCCAAGGCAGTGCCTTGCGATTTTAATGATTATGAGCTTTCTCAACACGTCTACTCTTCTTGTCTGGCGGATCCATTAAAGAACGATGCGAGCCTGAGGATTACGTATTATGCAAATAATGAAGTTGAAAACATTTCGCGTATTTTAGATGAATTGCTTAGTCGGCCTTTGTGCTGCGATAATATTCGTAGGCTCATTAATAACTTAGAAAGTAGCGTTATAGACCGTATTAGATTTACTTCTTCCGTCTACAAATATACTTCCATCGAGGAGCTAACCAGTCACTTTTCTCACACAAAAGAGCTTCTTAGTCGATTACGATCCACAGGCATGTCTGTCGGATTTGATCTGGATCCTGCGGAGGATAAAGCAAAAGAACTATTATTTTGCCGCCTTTGGTGGCCGGGATTGTGCAGCAAATTTGAATCAGATATTCAGCAGCCTCTTGAGAAGCAAGCATCAGAAGACGCGGTTCGCTCTACAGAGCGGGATAATATCTTTAAGCTAATAGTAGCAAAGATGGTCGGGTGGATTCTTTGCTGTTATCTTAAGTCGGAATTGTCGATTCGCGCTCGTCAGAGCATTAAACTTTTTGTGAATTCCGTACGACCGCTCTTTGAGAAAGTACTTGCGAATCTGCCAGCAGCAGAAAGAAGACTGTTTTATGGCATTCTAGATCAAGTGTCCAGCGAGTGCTTTCGTCTAGAGCTGGTTGTTAGTAAGATTACTTCTTGGCTGCAGTCTTTTAAACCTCTGATGGGGACATTGAGTGAGGAGCTAGATATGGAGGTCTCGGAGATTGAAGGCATGGTGGAGCTCCTTACTTCTCGTCTGAAGTGAGCCAGTTTAAATACGCTTCGCTAGAAGTTGGTCGGCCCAAAAACTCCTTGAGCAGTTCATTGGGGTCCTTGCTGCCTGCTGGCTGCAAAATGCACGAGACAAACCTTTGTCCGATTGCAGCATCGAGTAAGCCATGTTTTTTGATTGTCTCAAAGACATCGTATGCATAGCTGCGTGAGAGCGCATAGCCATAGTAGCCTGCCCCGTAGTCAGCAAGATGGCCAAATGAGGCATAGAACTTATTTTCCCGGTCAAAAAGTACTTGAGGCATCGCTTTTTCGTAGGCGTTTCTGAGCAGGGCGTCAAAGGCAACAGGTGCCTCTTTTTCATAGAGCTCAAGTGATAGGAGGCCAAAGGTAGTTTGTCGTGCTTCAGAAAGCCCGCGGCCAAACATCCGGGCGGCAATGAGGCTATCAATCATCTGGTCGGGCAGGGGTTTTCCGGTTTTGTAGTGGCTGCTAACGAGTTTGAGCATCTCTTTATCCCACATCCATTCTTCTAGTATTTGTGATGGCAACTCAACAAAGTCCATTTTGGTGCGCGTGCCGCTTGATTGGGTGTGCATGGTGTCGCTTAGTACGCCATGCAGTGCATGGCCAAATTCATGAAAAAAGGTTTGTACGTCGCGGTGGGAGAGTAGGGAGGGGGCATCGCTTGTTGCGGCGGGGAAATTAGCAATAACGACTCCCACATAGCAGGTGTGTGTTTTTTGAGCATCGTTTCGTTGGACGTGTGGGATAACTTCGCCACAGCAGGCATGCTCGTATTTTTGAGGGCGTGGAAAGAGGTCAAGGATAATATGGCCAAGAACTTGGGATTTATCTTTGGTAAGGACGGTAATGCCATTGACTGAGGGATCCCATGCTCCGGGAATGTTTGCGTGATATTCCAGGGTGATGCCCATAAATTGCTCGTAAATGGCAAACATACCAGCAACCGCCTTATCGACCGGGAAGTACTCAGCAATCTGCCGCTCTTCAAGGGAGAACGTTGCTTTTTTGTAGCATTGCTCTAGATAAAGCAGGTCCCATGAGTGGGGTTTGCCGTTTCTCAGCGTAACATTCTTTGGTTTGGTGCTCAGCACTTTTGCTATATCGTGTTTGACGGCCTCTTTTGCTCCCTTGGCTATAGTATCTAAAAAAGCATGAGCTGCTTCTGGAGTTTTGATCATCGTATCGGCAAGATTGTATGCAGCATACGTTTTAAAACCGAGCATGTTTGCAAGATTTCGCCTGAGGTTAATGAGCTGTTCAAGGTGCGGTATGCTTTCGGGAAACGCCTTGCGGCTGCTTGTGCGAGAGAAGGCTTTGCGGGTTTCTTCGCGTTCACAATAAGGAAGCACCGCCTGTCGTGCGGGCATAGTGCACGGCACCACTACGCTGCCGTCTTCATTGCGCTTGAGGTGCTGAATAAATGACGGGGCAACGCCGGGAAGATCTTCGATGCGGCAGGTAATACTGGTGCTGTTGTTGTCGATAGCTTGCAAAAACTCTCCTTTGACCGTCTCGATATCTTGTTGCAGTTTGGTAATGGCGGTAAAGGTTTGCTGAGAGCTGTTATAGCCCTGAAGCTCAAAAAGCTTTATACAGTGAGCAATAAAGTATTCCTGCTCCGGACAGAGTTTTTCTTGCAGGCGCCCATGCGCTTCGTATTCTTTAAACATATGATAAAACGCACGATCGCTGGTAAGCGCTACAATTTCTTGCCGGGCCATAATGTAGGGCTTGAGGCGGTTTTCGACATCAGTACTTACCATTTGGGCAATGCCGGTTACGCTGGCCGCCATATCAAGAATACCGATCATGTGATCATAGGCAAGAATGGTGTTGTGGTACGTGCGCTCTGTTGGTTTGAGCGCGAGCATTTCTTGCTTCATGTGGCGTGCATCATGCAGTGCGTCGTGAACAAGTTTTGTGACCGCGGCAATATCATTTATGGGAAGCAGGGTGATAGCTTCGTTAAGGGTGGCAATATCTGTGGTGTGAAGAATCTGGGAAAAAATACTTTGCATAGGATGAATGTTTCGCATAAATACAAGAAGGACGCAAACGGAAAGGCCGAGCAGGATGGCCCCGCCGGCCATGGTAGCATGACGTTTCATGAACATATGTTTCTCTAATAAATAAAACAGCCTGGAGTATAGGGTGTTTCTGGCAGAACATGCAACGCTTAGTGTGTCAGGGCCCTGATTCCGCTACTAAGCAGTTGACGTCTGAGTATGAGCGGCGGTAAAGTGCGTGCTCCATCGTATCCTGAAAGGAGTTTCTATGAAAACTGCAAATAAAATTCTACTGCTCGTTGGTGCTGTCCAATTGCTCAGCGCTGCAGTGCATGCAAAAATGGAATACGCCGTAATCGATCGTGCGGCGTTGCTGCGCGAATCAAAGTCAGGAAAAGCACTTCTCAGCCAGCTTGAAGCTGAAGCAAGAAGCTTGCAAGAAGCCGAACAAAAAAAGGCAGAAGAACTACGCGCTGAAGAAGCGAGTTTGCGTAGTAAAATGAAAGTATTGAGCCCTGCAGCACAACAAGCAGAATTTGCCGCGCTGCAGCGCAAGGCAAAAAAACTGCAAAATGGCGCGCAAGAAGCAGCAGCAGAATTTGATGAAACAGCAAAAATGAGGCAGCAAATGCTTGATCAAAAGAATCTTGAAATCGCAAGCGCTCTCTTTCAAGAAAAAGAGTGGGGCGTTATGTTTGATAAAAACATAGCTCTTGCGGTGAACAAGAAGCTTGATGTGACCAAAGATGTGCTTGAGCGCATTGATGCTGAATATGAAGCGTCACTGCAAGCAAGTGTTGGTGGTGCTGATATTTTGGAAGCATAAGCGAAAAGGAAATCGTCTATGACGCCGTTTAACAGCGGTGACGTAAAAGTGATTATTGGGCTCGGCAATCCCGGGCCCACTTTTCATTGGACACGACACAATATTGGATTTTTGTTTGTTGATGCGCTTGCGCAGCAGCATGGCGTCTCATGGCGCACTGTTGGTAATGTGTTGGTGGCAACACTATCGAGCAGTAGCGGCACTATCATGCTCGTCAAACCACAAACATTTATGAATAACTCCGGTGATTGTGTTCCCGCACTTCTCAAAAAAGGTATTCGCGCGGAGCAAATCTTGGTGGTGCACGATGAACTGGAAAAAAAGTTTGGTACGCATCAGATACGCCTTGGGGGGAGTGCGCGGGGACACAATGGCCTACGCTCGCTGGTTACCCGCCTCGGTGAAGGGTTTTGGCGTTTACGTCTTGGCATTGATCGGCCTGCTGAGCGAGACGCGGTCGCGCAGTATGTGCTTGCGCCGTTTACGCCTGAAGAAAAGGCGCGGCTTGATGCGGTATTTCAGGCGGCACAACTTTTGTTAAAGATTGATTAAAAAGTAATCAGTGGATCAATGTCCTCAAGATTCTTTTTTGGCGTCTCTGGTTTGAACGACTGCAATACACTGTGCTTGAATGTATTTGGCGCAATTTCTTTAGTAAGCAGCGCATAGTGCACAAAATCAACATACTGACCATCAACGAGCTTATAGTGCGGGCTTATTCCCTCTTTGCTCAGACCGGCTTCTTCTAAAATGCGTTGTCCTTCTATGTAATCGCTACGCACCCATGTTTCGGTGCGCACGCTTTGCATCGTGACGATAGAATATTCGAGCAAGGCGCGTACAATTTCCAGTTCATATCCTTTGTTCCAGCCGGCTTGTCCAACGCTGTAATCAAATTTACCGCGTGGTTCATCAAGTGTGCATTCCGAAATGCCAGCAGTGCCTATAAGGCGGCCCGTCGCTTTTTCTTCAACGGCCCATGGCGGTACGCCACGACGTTCTTCAAGCAGACTGATCCAATTTTTGAGTACTTTGAGTGAATCTATTTTTGCGTGATGGCGCGGCCAGCTTGAGCGGGCAGCCGCTTCTGGATTGCTGCAGTAGGCATAAAAATCATCAACATCGCTCAGGCGAATGTCGCGGAACAGAAGATGTTCTGTCTCGAGCCAGACGCAGGTGCCAGATGGCGGATTGAGGTTAATTTTGGTAATGACAGGACGAACATTGCGCGCGTTGTCGTCGAGAGGTTCATCAAGGCGATCGCCTTCTGCGAGCAAGTCACCGGTTGGGGTGCACTGACGGCAACGAGAGGCCGCAACAAGACGACGTTCTTCAACAACTTCTGTTTTTTCCGGCACTGGCGGCAACCAGCCACGTAGGCCCAGAAGGCCAATAATGATCACACCGTTTATAACGACCACAACCGTGGCAAAATGCTTGTTCATTGCTAAATCCTACTTTTTGAAAGCTGTGGCAGAATATCTTTTTTGAGAATGACGTATTGATAGTGGCTGAGTAGTTCGCCTTTCAGCCGCCAATAGGCGCGAAAACAGGTGGTGCAGGTCATTCCAATTTTTTCAAGGACTTTGCGTGAGGCAAAGTTATCAACACGGACCAGTGAACGTATGCGATTAAAGCCGAGGTATTTCATGCCATATTCAACGAGTGCGCGGCCAAGCTCAGTAGCGTAGCCATTACCCCAAAAGGAAGAATCAAATCCCCATCCCATGCTGGCGCGGTGGTGCGCCGGAGAAAATTCAAAATAGCCCCCAAGGCCCATAAATTCACCGGTTGCTTTGTTGCATATGGCCCAGTGGGCTGCTCTGCCGAGCTGATATTTTTTTATAATCTTGGTAATTTCATTGCGTGTCTGTTCAATACTTGTGTGCATTGTCCAGGTTGCAGAGGCAGAATTTTCAACTTTGGTATAAAACCGATGCACGGCTTCAAGGTCGTTCATGGTGACTTCACGAATGAGCAAACGTTCCGTTTCAATATTGTGGCGGTAGCGTCCCTCAGAAAGGCGTACAATTACGGGGCGAAAGTTTGCCGCATTGTTTTTGTACAGCTCTGCCTTGTTTTCTTTTGGACTGGTAAAGAGATTGGGTAGGCCGCATGTTTCGCAGACATATTGTACGCGTGGTGCGGATGAAGCAGACGCTATGTGTGCTGGGCGGGTAAAGACAAAGAAAGCAATAACGATAGTTGCCGCAGTGCTGCCTATCATGGCAAAGAGCGGAAGGGGTGCCAGAATCGGATTACGAGTGCCGGACTGGTGAGATTTCTTCATAAAGATACGGTTTCGTTTATAAAATGAAAAACAACGAAGTAAAGTGTATCATAGCTCTTCTTCCTTTTGCAATTTTGCACCTGCTGTGGCACAATCGACTACGTATAACGGGAAAAAATAATGTCATCAGAAACCAAAAAATTCCATCTCATCGCCCCCTACGACCCCGCGGGCAGTCAGCCACGTGCCATTGCCGAGCTCGTAGAGCAGCGCCCTGGTGTGTCGACACTGCTGGGGGTAACGGGATCGGGTAAGACGTTTACGCTGGCAAATGTGATTGCACAAGAGCAGCGCCAAGTGTTGGTGCTCTCGCCCAATAAAACCCTTGCGGCGCAACTGTACGAAGAATTTACGCATTTTTTCCCGCACAACAAAGTCTGCTACTTTGTGTCGTACTACGACTACTATCAACCGGAATCTTATTTGCCGGCACAAGACATCTATATTCCTAAAGAGACAAAAATTAACAGTGAAATTGAGCGTCTACGGGTTGAAGCAACCGCATCGCTCGTGAATCGCCGTGATGTTATAGTTATTGCCTCAGTCTCTGCTATCTATTCTCTGGGTAATCCAGAGGATTATCGCTCGCTCACGTTGCGTCTTAAAGTGGGAGAGCCATATACGCGTGCGGCCCTTATTGCCGCATTAGTGGCTATTCAGTATCAGCGCAATGATACTGAGCGCGCGAGCGGGATGTTTCAAGTACTCGGCAGCGCCATTATTATCTGGCTGCCTTATATACAAGATAGCATTCGCATTGAGCTGTATGGTGATACCATTGAGCGTATTGAATTTGTTGAGCGTGGCAACTACCGTGTGCTGCGCAGCGTTGACTCAATTCTTATTTTTCCCGCAAAGCACTTTGTAACGACACCGGCACAGCTTGATGCCGCCATCGGCTTGATTAAAAAAGATTTGGCAGCAGCGCTGGAGGCACAGGAAAATGAATTGTATCGTGAGCGTCTGCGTGCGCGTGTGGGGCACGATATCACGATGCTTAAAAACACTGGCTATTGCTCCGGCATTGAAAACTATTCACGCTATTTTGAAGGTCGCCAGCCGGGCGAAAAACCGTACTGTCTCTTTGATTTCTTTGATAAAGACTTTTTGTTGGTGCTAGATGAATCGCACATTGCTATTCCGCAATTGTCAGCAATGTATAATGGTGACCGATCGCGTAAAACCGCGTTGATTGAGTATGGCTTCCGGTTGCCGTCTGCCTATGACAACCGGCCGTTACAGTTCTCTGAAATTGAACAGTATTTTAATGATGTCATTTTTGTGTCCGCAACGCCGGGTGCGTATGAGCTGCGCAAAACCAAGGAGGCCGGTTCTGCCGTGGTCGAGCAAGTTGTCAGGCCGACGGGTATTGTCGATCCGGAGATTTGCGTGCAGCCGCGTGAAGGGCAGTTGGATGATCTGCTGGCGCGTATTCGTGCAACGACTGAAGCGGGATATCGCACGTTGGTAACCGTGCTGACCAAAAAAATGGCAGAAGAAATGGCGGAGTATCTTGAAGCCCAGCGCATTAAAGTGTGCTATTTGCACAGTGATATAAAAACGCCAGAGCGCACCGAGTTATTGCTTAAACTGCGCCGCGGTGTGTTTGATTGTTTGGTTGGTATCAACTTATTGCGTGAAGGGCTTGATCTGCCGGAAGTGGCGCTGGTTGCCATCATGGATGCTGACATTGAAGGTTTTTTGCGCGATGAGCGCTCACTTATGCAAACGATTGGTCGTGCCGCGCGTAACACACGCAGCGTGGTGGTGCTGTATGCAGATAAAGTTACCAAATCCATGGCAGCTGCGATGCAAGAAACGGAGCGTCGTCGTGCCATGCAGCTGCAGTATAACGCAGACAATGGCATTATTCCGCGCACGGTTGAGCGAGAAGTCTCTGACGCGCTTTCAAGTATTCAGCAATCGATTGCTGATGCATCTGCGCATAACAAAAAGAAAAAAGAGAAAGCAGCGCGGGCACCACGCAAGGGCACACGTGAGTTTGATGCGTATGTTGCCAAGCTGCAAGAAGAGATGCAACAGGCGGCGGCTGAGCAGGATTTTGAAAAGGCAATTGAAATACGAGACCGGCTGCTGGGGCTACTGAAATAAATTTCCCAATAAATTTGATTTTCTTGCCAGAGTTGCTGGACTGCCGGCGCCACTTGCAGCATCTGGTGAACCATTTACTTGGGTATTCGCTGGTCCTGAAGCCCCTGAGCCGCTTTCATCACTCTCATCAGCCTCCTCAGCAGCAGTGCTGTGTGTAAGGATGTGATGTTTAATGTGGTCTAACTTTTTGAGGGCCTTGGCTGCCTCACCTTCTTGGAAACGTGCAATCTCGGTCTGGAGTCTCTTGACTATTGTATCACTGGAATATTTTGCTGCCAGAGTAGCTGCTTCTTTTTGAGCGAATTTTAATGCCAAAGCTCTTTCGTATGGACTTGCCGATGAGACTGGGTTTCTCACCGCAAAGACAGCCACTTTCTCAGCTATAGTACCCGCAACAGGATCGGTAAATTGATCTATGAGCTGCTTTGCCCCCGCTTTGATTTCTGCTTCATTATTAGTAACTGCAATAAGTGTCTTAGTCAGCGCGACCACTATGCCTGGTTTTGCCTCTACACGTATGCGATTTCCGTCACTATTTGGAGTTTCGCCGGCTTTTGCCAATCGCGTAAAGTACATATTCTTCTTTTCATCAAAATGAACCTCAACGTGTGGCGCAAAAATAACACGTTGTGGGCTTGTGCTGATGCCCTCATCGAATAAGTATTTTGCATCTTCATCAAGCACGCGTTCAGCAGCGACATCGGCTTTGCCGAGCAGTTTATTAAACACTGAGCCTTCAAGCGTAAGCGCATCAGTCCACTGTTTTGCCATGCCAAGGAGCATCGGAATATCAATCTCACGCTTTGGAATCTGTGTTCCATCAGGAAGTATATATATATCTCTTCCCTCTTTGTGCTCGAGTTGGACGCTTGGATTTTTTATAGCTATTTTGCTACCAGGATCTCTAACGAGTACTCCTAGATCTATAAGGCGCTGCTCTTCTGCAAATGCGCTACGCTTTTGTTTGTCTACTAGTTCACCGATAAGAGCAATAGCGGTTTCCGTAATGCGCTGGACCTGCCCTGTGCTCAGTAGGTCGACGCCTTTTCTTGCGGTTGTTAACCCATCTTTTGCCATATCTGCAGCCTCTCTTAATGCTGCTTTTCCTTCTGGTGTACTGGTTAGAGCAATAGCGCTATTGGTTGTCTGTGCTATGCGATCTACCGTTGGTTGGTATGCCTGCGCTACTTTGAGTGCTTGTGGGGCGTGCTGTAGGGCGTTATCTATGGTTGGCTTGAGGCTTTGAGCAACCTCTAGTGACTTCTCGCAGATGTTCATTGCGCGGTTAATACCGTTAAGGTGATCACGTACTTTTTGCCAGCGATCCCCCGTTGCCATATACCCAACGCCGCCTGCAAGTGCTGCAGCAAGGACAATGGGTACCCATGGGACCTTGCTCAGCGTGCGGGCGGTGCTGGAAAGAGTGGGTATAATAAGGCTGCGCAGGTCTTTGATAAGATGGGCAATAAGGTATTTTTCTTTTTCAGTCTGCACCGCATCTATCAAGGTGCGTTGCGAGGTGCGCAAAAAAGCGCTGAATTGATTAATGGTACTGGTGCGTGTCCAGCGTTTTTTGCCCATCATAATCCGCAAGCGTGCGGTAAAGGTGATCAGTCGGTTTTTAAGCTCATCATTGGCGCCAGCAAGTAGGGTTTCAAAAGTTTCTTGAGCATCGGCAAGGTGGCGAAAATAGGGACTGCCGTGCGAATGTTTTGCCCCTGCGCTGGCAAGGACGTGCTCAAAGTGAGTAAGCATCTGTGCATCGATGCTGGTAGCTTGGTCTTCTGCGTGCGCAGCAGGGATGAAGAATAGGGCGCAAGCCGCTATAGAAAAGATAAAAGTTATCATAAATGAAGTATGAAGGTTACAGAGAGATGGTGTGAAGAATACCGGGTTTTTGCTTTAAAAAATAGCCTGTATTCGAGAAATTTTGTGCGTCGTGGTATGCTGCCGCCGTCATAGGAAACCCCTTGTTCTGTCTATTAAGGATACTTCATGAAAATATCTCTCCGCTGGTTGTGTGACCACATACTTGATCTTTCCTGGAAAGATGTGGACGTACCTACCCTCGTAACGCGTTTTAATCAAAAAGTGGCAGAAATTGAGCATGTGCAGACAGTGCATTACTCCTTGGAGGCCTTTGAGGCGGTTCGCATACTTGGTTTTGAAGATGGTGGATTGCAGGCTACGCGCGCCAATGGATCAGCATGTATCATGCCACTGCGCAGTGATGCCTTGTCGGTTCTGGATGGGAACGCAGCGTTCCTGTTGGTTCATGAAGAGGCAACGATGCGTTGGGCTACCTTGCGCGATGTTGGTTTTGAAAAAGAAGGCCTTATTCCGGCACTGCATATTCTTGATACGCAGTTGTCTGGTGGCTGGAAAGACTCTTGGGAGGTCGATGATGTGCTGCTCGATGTTGATAATAAGTCACTCACCCATCGGCCTGATATGTGGGGGCATCGTGGGTTTGCTCGTGAGGTTGCGGCACTGTTTGGCAAACGCCTTATACCGCAAAACGAATTGATTGAGCCTCTGCGCAGCGTTGCCTCTCATGACTGCGTGGCAGTGACCATTGCCAGTAAGGCAGTAACCACGTGTACCGGTTTTGCAGCGCTGTGCCTCGATGATGTGCGGCCTCTTGCTTGTAACGTCCGAGCGGCAAGTCGGCTTATTAATTGTGGGTATCGCCCACGCAGCGCTCTTATCGATATGACCAATTATACGATGGCCGATTGGGGTCATCCGATGCATGCGTATGATGCTGATGGCGTTGTTGATAATGCCTTTACGGTTCGATACGCAGAGCCGGGAGAACATCTCTCGCTTTTGGATGATACAACCATTGATCTTTCTGGTGACGATTTGGTGGTGGCAGATGCAGAGCGCGTGCTTGCGCTTGCCGGTATTATGGGCGGCAAAGAGAGCGGCGTGCGTAGCGATACGCATGCGGTGCTTTTGGAAGCAGCGGTTTTTCATGCGGCAACCATCCGCCGTACTGCAGCGCGGCATAAGCTGCGCACGGAATCATCCCAGCGTTTTGAAAAGACCCTTGATAATCAGCGGTTGCTGTCAGTGATTGAACGTTGCGTTTTTGTGGCGCGTCAGTGGGGTGTTATTGATGAGCCCGTGCTTCCGCCGGTAGTTGTTTCCGTGGTTATGCGTAAACCATTGGTGCTGACCGTTTCGCATGCGGTGATTGTGTCAGCAATTGGCGTGTCTATTGCACCGGCAGTGGTGATGCAGGCGCTGCAATCTATCGAGTTTGAGGTGTCGATGACGGAGCAGAATGGTGATGTGCTGTACACCATTGAAGTGCCCTCGTATCGTGCCTCAAAGGACATTTCTGGGCCTCATGATATTACTGAAGAAGTAGCACGACTGTACGGCTTTGACGCGATTACCCCACAATTGCCCGCAGTGGTGCGTCGTGCTCATGATCTCAAGGCGGTGATGCGCGAGCGGCGCATGAAAGAGTATCTAGCGCATGCAGCCTGCATGCGTGAGCAACGCAATTACGCGTTTTATAAAGAGCCGGTGCTGACAACACTGCACTGGCAAGAGCCAGATACGGTGTGGCTGCAAAATCCGGTATCCCAAGAAGAGCGTCGCTTGGTGACGTGCTTGGTGCCGCACTTGCTTGGCAATGTTATTGATAATATGGCTGATGTTGATCAGTGTGCCTTTTTTGAGTGGAACAGCGTATGGCCAGCAGGGGTGGATGCAGAGCGTAAAGAGCTTGCGTGTGTGTGGTTTGATAAGCGTGGTCGTTTTTCTTTTTATTCCCTGAAAGCGTCTATTACCACGCTGTGCCGTAGTGAAGCCATTGAGTTGTCGTGGCAGCAAGCTCGTACGCGGCCGCAGTGGATGGCAGCAGAGCAAGCAGCAGAACTTATGATAGGTGATCAGTGTATTGGGTTTTTTGGCATGCTTGATCCGGTGCTGGTGCAGCGCATGGGCGGCTTGCCTGAAAGTGGTGGGTATGCCTGTGTGCTCAACGCAACGGCATTGCTTGCTCATGTCGAACCTACGCCGACGGTTGGCGCGTTGCGTAAACATCAGCATTCAACGTTTGACGTGAGTGTGCTTATTCCGCAAACATGTCGTGTTTTCGAGCTTGAGCAGCAGATCAAAAATACCGATTGCCTTATCGAAGAAGTACGGTTAATTGACTTCTTCGAGAAAAAAGAATGGACTGATCGCCGCTCAGTAGCATTTCGTGTTACGGTGGCGCATGCAGAGCGCTCAGTAACTAAAACGGAACTTGAATCCGCGCGCAATGCCGTGATTCAAATGCTTATAGCAAATGGTGCGCAGTTGCGTGATTAAGCAGTAGGAAGGATATGATGATGGTACAGCGCCATGATTGGGTGTTTGCTCTGACGACAAGTGTGGTATTTTTTCTTGATCGTGTCACAAAAATGTGGGCAACCGATGCGCTTGCGAGCGGTGATATTGTGGTGTTTCCTGGATTTAAATGTTGCTTGATGCTCAATAATGGTATCAGCTTTGGTTTGTTTGCTTCCCCCGGCGGTGTTTCGTCGTGGGCATTGACGGTGGCAGTTGCTTTTATTGTAGCATTACTCGTCGTTGGTTGGCGGTGGTATGCACGCACGCTCATTGCAGACCTTGCGTTCGGTTGCATCATTGGTGGCGCGGTAAGTAACTTTGTCGATCGTGTTACGCTTGGCAGTGTTGTTGATTTTATTCAACTGTACTATGGCGTCTGGTCGTGGCCAACGTTTAATATCGCCGACACAATGATTGTCATTGGGTTTTTATGTATTGTGGGAGAGGCGTTATATGAAGCAAATGCTTGATACCGTTGCGTATCGAATTTCTTCGCTTGGGCTGGTTGGCTTGGTGCCGGCAGCGCGTATTTGGGGATCACTGCTCGGCATTCTTTTTTTGTGGCTGCTTGGTTTGTTGTACTCTCTTTCGCCGATGGTGTGTTTTATTACCATGGGCTGCGCCTTACTTTTTATGTTTGGTATTTCGTGGTACGTGCGTCGTTTTGTACCTGAGGAACGCGAGGCAGATATTGTGCTTGATCGCATTGGTGGCGTTATGGTGTCACTGGCTTTTTTGCCCGCAATAACGGTTAAGTTTGTACTGTTTGGGTTTTGCTTGTACCACTTTTGGCTTTTTGTCAGTGTGCTTTGTCAGCGGGTGTATGTGTATGAAAATAAAACATCTACTGGTGCGGTGACTTTGAGCAGTGGCGAAATTTTTTTAGTAGCACTTTTGAATAATGGTTTGTTGCATTGTATTTGGTGGTTAACGCATTAAAGCAACTGCTCTCCTATTTCTATCCCGCGTTTTGTGTGTCATGTCGTGTGATCATTAATGGTTGTGATGCACTCTGTATTTCCTGTTTTGCATCGCTGCCTCGTGCGTCGGTATTGCGCATTACGCTGCCCAAGGGAACTGCGCTTGCCGTGCACGCTGTGACGCACTATGAAGGTGTTGGTGCTTTTCTGGTTGCCGCTAAAGAGGGGCGTAATCAGGAAGGTGCGCGCACGCTTGGCAGGCTTTTGGCGCAATATGTTAAGGCGCATGCATTGGTGTATGATGTCATAGTACCGGTGCCCTTGCACTGGGTGCGTTTTTTGTGGCGTGGTTATAATCAGGCTGCGCTTATGGCGCGCGCGCTGGTCAGCGAAGGCGCCTACATCTCGCGCAGTTTTTGCCGCATGAAAAAAACAAAAGATCAAAAGCATTTATCTGGTGCAGCAAGGCGTCGCAATGTTGCACATGCGTTTGGCACTGGATGGTTTGTATCTGCGCATCGTGTACGACAAGATATTGCCGGCAAGCATGTGCTTATCGTCGATGATGTGTACACCACGGGCAGTACCGTGCGGGAGCTTGCTGCCGTGATTGAGCGGTTTAAGCCGGCCTCAATTACTGTTCTTCTGGGGTGTCGGGTGCTTCGCTAAAGCCACCATTCATCAAAGCGCCCAAGTCAAAGGCATCAGACATCGTTACGTCACTTGCTTTTTCTGTTTCGGTTGGTGGATTATTTTCCAGTTCTTCTTCCAGCGCCGGCATGATGGATTTGAGTTGCTTAATCATGCGTTTCTGGCGATGCTTTTGCCATATGGTCAGTGCTGAATCGATAAGACCCGTTATGTTGCCACTAATAAGAGCGGCATTGGCGCCTTTTTTCTTACCATGCCATACCAGTAATGCAAGGAGTGGCAGTATGGCCTGGCCACCCACTTGTAGGGCGAGACGTAGATCGGCAGTTGTTTTGAAGAAGCGTTTGTAGCGCTCGATTTCCGGCATAACGCCATACCGGCGGTTTGCATAGGAGAGAAGGCGGGCTTCATGCGCATTGAGTTTGGTATTTTTGCTTGAGGCACCATAGCCAAGAGCAGCTGCTTGTGCCAGAAGATTGGCGACACCGAGCCCTCGAATGCCGGCATGGAATGGTTGTTGGCTGCCATCCGGAATACCGAGGAGATTTTTTATCCTTTTTGACTTTGCAAGCGTTGGAGCAAATGCGCCAAGGCCATACGATGCCTTTACAATGTTGCGTGCAATAGCGGCGCTAGTACTCAGAGAAGGAAACCCCATTTGATTGAGCGGATTTTGCCCTCCAAAGTTATTGTCTTCTTTATTAAATACTGCTTGCGGGGTAGTACCGGTAAGCGCATCAGCCTCTTTAGTGGCGCCATGGCGTTGATAAAGAGCGTCAGCGACGGAGTAGGCGGCGACTCCGGCAGCGTTTGTATGTGGACTTATCAGGCTTTGCCACGCGCTTGGCTCGTTGTGCTCAAGGCCCATTAGGGCGAGTGCCTCTTCTACTTTTCTGGTGCGTTCTGCTCGATTGCTGTCATTAGCACTGGCTAAATAGCCTTGTAATTTAAGAGAGAGCAGATCTCGTGTCATGCGTTCAGAGTCAGTAATGTGCTCTTGTTTGCTTAAAAAGAGGTCTTGTGCTGCGCGTCTGATGGTGGCATCTTCGGCTTCCAGGGCGTTCATAATGTCTTCAAAGTTGGCGTGCTGTATGCTTTCACTTGAAAGTATATAGTCGGTAGCTGCCTTGCGAGGGACGGAAGGCTTTTCTCCGGCAGCTAGTGGTGCGTGCAGAGCGCTCAAAAAAAGTACGCATATGGATATTGGATGTATAAGCATTGATAGTTTCCCTTTCCCCGGTAAATATCTTATTTCTTAAGTCTAAAAGAAGGGGGCTAAGAAAAACTACATTCCAAAGGATCTATGCCATTTATGTGCGTAAGTACGCATCAACTACTTTTATAATTTCTTCTTCGGCGGCGGTATATGATTCCACAAAGCCTTGGGTGTGCTCAGCTAAAAGGTCTTTATTGTTGCGATTTTTTATCCCAATGCACTTCATGCCTGCCGAGAGAGCGGCTTTAAAGCCCCACAAAGAATCTTCAAACACGATACATTTAGTGGGATTGGCTTTTATTTTCTCTGCTGCGTGCAGAAACAAGGCGGGATCCGGCTTTGGTTTGTTGTTTACATCTGCAACGCAGTACACATTTTGCCCGAAGAATTCTACGAATTTCATTTTATCGCTCAGGCCCTTGAGGGTGACCGGATCGCAATTGGTGGCAACACTTGAAGGAATACCGGCAAGCATAAGGTTTTTATGGAATGCCTCAAAGCCGTGAATAAACTTGACGTCATGGGCAAATTTGGCATTGACCCGTGCAAGAATTTCTCTTTTTATTTCTTCATGCGTTAAGCGGGGTATCTGAAAACCATCTTTCATGATTTCAACGGCTTTATCAAGACCGCTTCCTATCATTTGCTCGAATAGCTCTTCCTCTCTGGCTGAAAGAGTGTGTTTTTGGATGCCGTGCGCAGCTAAAAGATCGAAGGTGGCATCTTCCCAGATTTGTTCGGTATCGAGAATAGTACCGTCCATATCAAAAATGACGCCTTCAAGATGGGGTTTGACTCTGTTCATGCATTTCTCCTGCGAGTATACTTCTCCTTTCAAGAAATTCTATCAGTAAAACCTTTTTGAAGGCGAGTTTTTTATGATGTTATCCTGTCTTTTGTGGCTCGTCCCGCTTTTTACGAAGCGATTGCCGTGGGCAGCGTTGCTTCTTTTTATCCGTTTGGCACGTCTTTTGTATACGGGCATCGGGATGAAAGTGCTGCTGTATAGCACCGGCTTGCCAACGATTGTTGCTTCTCTTGCATGGGTGCATGCCGATTCCTTTCCTGCGCTGTGGTATGGCATAGTGCCCTGCAGCGCGTTTGCATTATTTGCCTTCTCTGTCTCGTGCGGCGCTGATCTCTGGTTTGCTGCCGTGTGGCTTCTGCTCCCGCTTCTCGGCCTCTTTGGTCTTTCTGGTGTGTATGCTTTGGTGCGTCGCGCGTTGTGTGCTTCGCTCGTTGCGCACATGGCAGGTGCTGCGCTTGCCGTTGCTAGTGGCGCCACTTACGAGTGGTATGCATATAGTGCTCTGGTGCCGGTAGAGCGATGCATTGCTGCGGCGGGGATGGTCGTGTGCGCGGTGATTCTTGATGCCGTGCAGATGCGAAAAGCGTGCGTCGCATGAAGTCTCATCCACTACGTCATGTGGCGTGCATCATGGATGGCAATAGGCGATGGGCGGCACGTGGTGCGGTCTCTGAAGTGGTTCATCGGCAAAAGGCTATTGATGCCATTTTAAGTTCCTTTGATGCCTGTCTGCAGCGTGGCATCTCGTACTTATCTCTTTATGCATTTTCGCTTGAAAACTACCGGCAGCGACCAGCAGTGGTTACCACATCGCTCTGTGAAGCCGTAGCGCATTTTTGTGGTCAGTATGCTGATGAGTGCCTGCGCAAAGGCATTCGTGTTTCTTTTATCGGTGCGCGGCACTTGTATCCTTCGTTTACTCGTGCTGCTATCGAAGCGCTTGAGCACAAAACAAGAGAGGCACGCACCTTAACCGTACAGATATTATTCTTTTATGGTGGGCAACAGGAAATTGTCGATGCTGTTGTGCAGTGTGTGCGGGAGGGCATTGCGGGGCGGTTGCAACCAGAGGCCCTTACGACATACACCTTTTCCCAGTACCTATCAACAGCGGCTGTGCCAGCACCAGATTTGATTATTCGTACCGGTGGGCGTGCGAGGCTGAGTAATTTTTTGTTATATCAAGCGGCATATAGTGAGTGTATGTTTTTGTCACAGTTATGGCCTGATATTACTAAAGAAGTGCTGCTCGAATGTTTTACTGCGTACGATGCAGCAACGCGCAATTTTGGTGCTTAAGTAAGCCAGGCGCGTATTCGTTGCTGCGCTTCATACGCGCGTTTTCCCTTGCCATACACCCGGACATATGAGGGATGTGCATACGTAAAAAGCAGGTGTGGCATAATCTCATAATCAACGAGTGAGCTGTTGTTGTGTGTGGTATTTAAGTAGCCATGATCGTGTATCTCTAGATCATTATGCTTGCCGGGAACAAACACCAAACTGTTTTTGTTTTTAGAAAGTATGGTTAGTGGTTGCTGCGTGGTATCGGCGATGTAAACGGCGCTGCAAGCAATACCAAGCGCGCAGAGAAGAGCACTCATATAGTTGCTTTTTTTGGGTGCATAGCTTACCAGGAGGAGCAGTGCTGCGGTCAGTAATACATAGGCAGCAATTGTCCACACTGATGCGCAGGGAACCCAGCACGGTGGCGGGTTGGTGCGTAATGCGACGTCCCACACCTGTGTTGTGGCGTTAAGACAAAAGCACAACATGCCTGCGGGAAGATGGAATAGGTGTGCAAAAAACACCAGACTTGAAAGCAGGAGAATGAGTGACAAAAAGAGGGGAAACAGGAGATTGCCAACGAAAGAAAGTGCTGGATATGGCAAGCGCCACCACAGCACAAACGGTAGTGCGGCAAGGCTGAGGAGTGCTTGTATGAAAAGCGCGTCGCGCACTTTTGACACTATATTCACACATGGTCCTTGCGGTGACGCAGATGATGCAAGGTCATAAAGAGCCAGCGCACATACTGCGCGCCACCACCGGGAAAAGGAAAGTGCCTCTGTGCGTGCTCAAGTGCGGCGTTTAATTCAGGGCTGCGTTCGTACGTTGGCCATTGTGCATAAAACACCAAATCATGCACAAGTTGGCGTGCATGTGTTGGTTCAATCGTTTGCGTTTTTAAAAAAGCATCAAAGGCCACGGGGTCATTGCATTTGTCTGGATCAGTAAAAAACTGGAATAATTCGCTCTGTGGTCGGTCGTTGCTACTGCCCTGGTAGACAACTACGGTGCGCGACTGAATGGTAGGCAAGAGCGCAGTGTAGTCAGTGGTAAGCAGGAGAAAAAAATAACCCGCTGGAGGTTCTTCTATGCTTTTGAGTAATTTATTGGCGCATGCTAGTGAAAGCTTTTCAGCATGGGGAATAACAAGAGCATGGCGCTGATGCGTATCAAGTGCATACTGCATAACCAGAAAGATAGGCGCAAGATCTTCAAGCACATAGCTCTCGTGCGGCCGGAGCCACGTCACGTGCGGTGAACGTTGATCGCTGATCTCGCTGCATATGCTACAGCGGCAGGCATGCGCGCCGCTGCTGCGATGCGGACATAAGAGTTTTTGCAGGGCATCGATAGCGGCTTCATGTGTTTCGGTTGTGTTGCCAACGTAGACAGTTGCGGTTAGAGGGGTGGCTGACATGTGAGTGATCTTTGCGCAAGGTACTGAGTAACAATGGTATGAGCGTGTGCTGCAAGAGTATCTGACGTTTGCGTAGCGTCAAGAGTATGAATGCGGTGCGGATGTGCCTTTTTGAGTGCTTCGTAGCCGCGCAGTACGGCTTGCCAAAAGGGTTCTTTTTGGCGTTCCATTGTCTCAAGCTGTTGTGCGTTGTAGTCTGACTCGTGGCGGCGTACATAGCGCTGTTTTGCCTGCGCGATGGAGATTTCAAGATAGAGAGTTATGTTTGGCTGAATGTCGTGCATGGCAAAGCGGTTGACGGTATCAATAACCGCGGTATCAAGGTTGCGGCCGTAGCCTTGATAGGCAAAGGCAGAATCAGCCATGCGGTCAGAAATGACAATAGCGCCACGGGTGAGTGCGGGGATGACAACTTTTGAAAAATGCTCGGCACGATCGGCAGCAAACAGGAGCAGCTCGACGCGCGGATCGCATTCCGTTTCTTCTTGCAGGAGTGTTTTTTTGAGCGCGGCACCAAGGTGTGTGCCGCCCGGTTCTTTGGTTACAATTACGGTATGCTTTTCGTCATGCAGCAGCGAGGCGAGGCGTTTAATGAGCTCGGTTTTGCCGGCGCCATCGATGCCTTCTACAGTAATGAGGATGCCGGGATAGCGGCTTGACGTTGCGTGTTGCATAAAAATAAGCATGATTTTATCGTTATTGTTGATGATATCGTATCAAGTGCGGTGTTTCTTGGCAATGGCACATCGTTTATGGTACATCCGCTCAAAGACGAGAGGGTATCTGTATGAAACACAAAACGCGGTCTCTTTTTTTGCTCGTTTGCGCGGTTGCTATGCAATCAATATGCCTGCTGGGCAGGCAGCAGTCGCTTGCTACGTATGGGCTGGCGGCAACAACTGGTGCTGGCGTTGCTACCTCCCTTGCTGCTTACATTGTTTTTAAAAAAGCGGAAAGAGCGTACAAAAATAATCGTGCTGATCAGCGAAAGAGAATTGCCTACAAGCGTGCAAAAAGATTTTTTCGCTATGCAAGTATTGCCACGTTGCTGGCGGGTGGCGCTACTACCGCAAGCTATATGCATCACCGTTTGCAATGGCCGACGGGTCCTGCACCAAGCGTTGTAAGCCTACAGACTAAGCTTACTGGTGTGCGCACCATAGGTGATCTTGAACGCGTGCTTGCTGCATATACGTATGACGAGCTTGTTGCTGAGCTCCGCCATGATAAGCATCTTGTGGTGCAACCGCATGCACAACAAACGTCATATGTCGCTCGTCTTGCGCTTGCTGACGGAAGCGTGTGGTATCTTAAAGTTGCGGCAAAGCCAGGGCAGAAAAATAACCATGCCCATGCAATGCCCTATACGTTTGGTAGAGCGCAAAATCGGAGTCGGTATGACACGGCACAAAAAATAAACGCTTTGGGGAGCGCGTATGTGCATGCACCACAGAAAAGATTAGTCCCTCTCAAAAATGCTTCAGCGGTGAATGAAGACGGTGATGAGGCCTGGGATGATACTGAGTGCGTTGTTCTGGCTCCTGCGCTTCCTGCTGGTAGCATGACGGCAAAAGAGCTTGGAAAAGTTGCCTTTGCCGAGGCGCTAAAAACTTATTTTGAAACGCATCCGGATGCGTTGCCGGAATTATGGCGCATTCTGCATACGACAGGTTTTGCTGATGCGCATTTTGACAATATTGCTCTGCTGCCACATGATCAAGGACTGATGATCTATGATACGGAAGATGTGCTGCAGGGAGCAGATGAGACAGCAAAATACCTCTCCGGCAACAGAGGAGAGCTTCTTGCAAACGAAGCTCGTATGCGTCGCCGTAAGTGGCTGCTTACTAATTTTCTTAAGACAAAATCATGGGGCATCGGTCTTCAGGACATGGCACTTGCGCCAGATCATCCATTTTATGACACGATGCAAGAGTTATTAGCAGAGCTTAAGGTGCTTGAGGCTTCGTATGCTGCGGTGTATCAAGCAGCAACAAAGGATGGCTAGGACGTGTTCTCATTTGCAATTAAGAATTTATTTTAAGGCGATGACGCTGACGCAGCACATCGTCATCGCGAGCGTAGCGTGGCGATCCAGATAAATTTGGTAACAAGCATTTGTATATAGTCTTCGCTATCGCAAAGATGCTCTTTCTATGGGGCCTCCGTCTGCGCTTGTAGCGCCCTTGGCTGGGCATCTCCGACGGACTTACGCCCCACTCATTGCGCCGACGCCAGTCCGTCGAAGCCTCGCGGCTAAGCGATATGCGGCGTAGACGGAACCAGAAGGTTCCTCAAAGGGGGCGCTCGGGGAGAGTGGGAAACTTACCTAGATTCCACGTCGACTCTGCGAGTCTCCTCTGAGTGACGCATGCAAGCACGCGGTTTTATAGCTAGCTCTTCTAGGATGTGCTTTCTCTAGTGTGTCTAGATTTTTGTGCGCGGTTCCATCAATCATAGGCAAATTATTGCTTCTTCTCCTTCTTCTTGTGAACACTGCACTCGCAAAAAAGTGTGTGCCGAGGATGCATGATAAAAAAACTTGTGTGTAGTGTAGTCCTGTTGTTTTTGTCTGTACGGTGTGCAGCAACTGCGTATGTATGGGGAAATGCGCCGAGTACTGGAGCATGGACGCTGACGGGCGGAGGCTATGTTGGTGGCCTGCTTGTTGGTCCTAACAGCGCCGATCCTTCATCAGTAAACAGTTTATTTTCTATTGATCCTCCCGGCAGTCCTACGGCGGGGCAGGGCGGGGTATTTGCCCCAGCGCCCTCAGATACGCTGACGATTGTAAACAATGTCTACATACAGGGTGATGTAGAAATTCGTTTTACGGGCTCACAGCCGGCGTTAGTGCATGAGACGTTGGTTATCAACATCGGTACACCTCCAACCACACCTCAGGTCACGGCAGCAAATGCTTATTATAATGGCACGCATCCCGTCGGCGTAACACCGGCACCCCTGCCAACGCAAACACCAGTTACCATTGCTGCATATACCGATGCACACACAACATTGGAGAATGGTTATTCACAACTGATTTTTAACCCTGCTGAGGGCAAAACGATTGTGGTGAATTTATATACCGACCTCATTTTTAACTCTGCAGATCCGCTGACAGGCTTTGCGGGGCATTCTACATCGCCTGGCGCACCGGTGCCGCTCTATGTGACGTTTCGTGGTCGTGGTACGACTATTTTTGTTATGCCTTCTGGTGCAACGATTTATTTTGGGCCGCCAAGCCCAGGGCATACTGCCGATACGTCGTTGCCATCATCATCTCCTTTGTATACCGCAACAACGCCGCTGAGCAGCGCTGGGGTGCGCGTTGGTGTGTACATGGAGCAAACTAGTCTTGACGTATTTGGTAATCCTGCAGTGAATGGCAATGCGGATTGGTCAGTGTCGCAGCGTGCACAGGTGTTGTTTCAAAAATGGTCATATGGTGCCGACGCCTTTCAGGATGGTATGAACGGCAATACGGATCTTGATACGTGGATTACCTTCGGACAGTTTTCTTGTTTGTACTTCTTCTCTGACAATTATTTGGGCGTCACCGAAGAGTTTGTCGATGTGCTTGGCACCGGGGCACTGGTGCCCGGCGCCCCAGTGTATCAAGCTGGCTATGGCTCTGTTGCTTTTGATCCATCCAATGAAGGATCTGGGCGTATGATTTTGCAGATTAATCGCGGGCAAAATCCGCGGGGGAATGATTTTACCGATGCAGGTATCAACGTGTATGGTGCATTGCTTACGCCAACAGCGTTTGGTACGACGCGATCAGCACCTGTTGTTTTTAATTCAGATTTTCGTAATGGCATTTATTTTAATCAGCGCGCTGGCATTAATGCTGTGCTGCGCGTTGTTGATGATGTTGCTTACAATGAATTAGTGCTTGCGTATGCACAAGCAGCAGGATCTACCGCAGGCGGAAGTGGTTCTGAGCTGGTGGATGATTGGATAACCTCTCAGGCGGCATTATATGGGGCGCAAACCGGCGCAGGAGCGGTGGCAGCTTCTATTGCAGCCGCAGCTGCCGATGCAACAGGTTATGCATCCAATACTACGGTGTATGCTGCGGCGTATACGGCCGCATACAATGCTGCGTATTCAGCAGCAATTGCCGCTGTGCCAACGACAACAACAAGCCAAGCGTATGTGCAGGCATATGCAACGGGTGTGGGTACCGGGGCTGGCGCAGCAACAGGGTCTGGTCCTACTACAAGTATGTATCTTACTGCCTATAACACTGCGTACGATGCGGCCATTACTGCTGCAGAGACGACCCCGCCACTAACGACTACGGCTCTTTCATATGTGCCGATTTATGCAAATGCCTTTGCCGCAGGGGTTAATGTTGCGTATCAAGCGTCGCTGAGTGTGCCATCTAAAGATAGAACCTATACGACGGCTTACTCTACGGTTCTTCATACACAGCTTTCAACGGTATGGAATGCGCGTACCTTGAGCCAGCGTCGTGGACTTACGATTATTAATCACAACAATTCCATTCCTCTGTTTGCCAATAATTTTGAAGGAGCCGAGAGTATTGATACGTCGCGATGGGGGCAGTTTAATGATTACCAACCCGGGTTTTTGCTTGGGGTAAATGGTCTTGTGCAAGTTGATGCACATTTGTTTATCGATTATATCGCCAACAATAGCAATATCGCCTTTTCTGATGTGCATATTAATACGAGTATCTACACATCAAATCTTGTAAAAACGCATAACCCTGCGGCGCTCTATACCGAAACAGTACCGATCTATGAGAAGCGCAGTACTGAGCAAGTGGACCGCTATGGTTTGCCGATCCGAGATCTGGTGTATGTTGGCAACGCGCAAGGAACGCACCCGGTGATTGAACTATTTGGTGATGCCGGATTGTACGTGCGCTCTGCCGCTGGTTTTGATGATTCGCCTACGGGCCCATTGATTTACAGTGATTATCTTCAGCCGCAAACGACTGAGTACTACTACCTGGCGCCATCACAGTCAACGCCAGGGTATGTGAATACCGTGGCTCTTGGCATCGGTGTCTATGATGGTACGATGGTGTCAGTGGTTGATGCATATGGCGCGCCAGCGATGCAGTCTACAGCGCTTGATGGTGCACATGCTCTTGATATTGAGGGTGACTGTACTATTGGATCGACAACAGGCAGAAATGGTGAGCCTGCTGCGGGGTATTTTATGATACCGTCTCTGCTTATTGACTACGCAGGGCGTGAACAATTCTACGCTTCTTTTGAGCAGTGGTCTGCGTGGTATGCATGGAATGCAAGTTCTAGTAGCCCAGCAGCAGAAACCATTACGCTTCCCATTTCCGGCCTAACGGTAACTTTTTCTCAATCAGCAACACCGACTGCCCCCTCGGCAGGACTGGGACCGGTCAATACGAATGATGCAGTGACTTCGTGGAGTGAGGATACCGGGTCGCCAACAGCTCGACCGCTGCTTACTCATGTATATTATCCCGTGTATGACCGATCGACTATCATGATGAACGCAAATTTAACGTTTGATGGGGTGCAGTGGATTCATGGTGATGTTACGCGCTCGCTTGCCGCACCAGGTACCCTTCCTTCAGCGTTTGTAGGACAGTATCCACAGGTAGTTGGCGGAGAACTTGCGGGCTTGAGTGGTGCGCTGTACCCAGCACAGCTCAAATTGTATAACAGTACGGTGCAATGTCATGAATCGTTGGTAGTGACTGGTGTTGCGGTAACAGTGGTCGAACAAACGGGCTCCGGCATTTCTACTGAAAATAATACCTCACATATCGCGTTTTATAGCAAAGGCAGGGCGCGGTCTATTTCGGCTCTGACAACAACGTATGGTGCACATGTAGCGCTTGCCTGTGACGGTAACGGGTACGGGCGCGTTCTGCAGCTTGGCAGTGAGGGCAACGTAGCGTCCGACGGCACTACGACGTCGCTGATGTATTCCTCGGCATATCTTGATGTGTATCGTGCGGCTCCGCCAACGCTTGCAACGCAAGCAATGCCGGCAACTATTACTCTGATGATGGATGCAAAGCTTGAGTCTGCGGTCCCGGCTTCTACGACCAGCGGTAGCGAAAACAGCTTACATCTCGTGTATTTGGCAAACGGTTCGCGCATTGATCTTGGCTGGCCGACGGTGGAAGGGGACAGTAGCTTTGCACCTGCCACCATTGATTCTATCGTGCTTACTGAGCTCATTACCCAAGATCCTTCAAACCGTAATGGTTTTCGATTTGATCCGGCATTAACCGGTGTTGGTACCCTCCAATTTAATGGTGGGCCATTCTATCTTGGCGCCGGTGATGCGATTGATGCCTCGCCACCAGAGCGTCCAGTTCTGGGCGCCGATGTCGATGGCGTATGCTATGTCAATTATGGTGGCCTGCTGACTATGGCAAATGATACGGATTTTATTAACGACTCGAAGCTCTTTATTGATACCGCTATTGCCCGTAAAAATGCACCAAGCACGTATTTGGCCGGTAGTATTGTGGCACTGCCCGCACAGATTACTTCTTTAGCCAATGGCTTCATTCAGGATTATAACGTTGACTTTACGACCGATGAGGCAACAACCGGTGCATATGCAAACAATATTGTGCTGAACCTGAATGCAGCAGCAAATCAAGGTAACGCGATTCACGCGATCAACGTTCCTGAATTATATGAGACGAGCGATGATACCTTTGGTGAGTGAGGACGTATGAGTAACAATGCTTTCTTTGGTGCTACTTCTTGCTCTATGTTTCTTCGTGCATGCGCAGTTTTCGTCCTTGCAATGTTTAGCTCTTTGTGCGTGCATGCTGTTGATGCAGCAGGTTTTTCTGTTAATCACGATACCGGTGTTATTTCATGGACTGATGGATCGGCAAATACATGGGCGTACACCGTTTCATCGCAAGACTGGTCATGGTCGGTGACCAGTGGCAGTACGGTGCTATGGCAGTATGATAACGATGCACAAACATTTACCAATACTGCGACTGGTGAGGTGTGGAGCTATGACACTGATACCAGCTTGTGGACAAATGAGGCAACGCAGGAAGCCTGGTCGCAGAATACGATGACGGGCGCATGGAGCGTAGCTTCTTTGGTGGGTGAAGTGGTAACGATAAGTCCTGCTACATGGACATATCAGTATGATACTGATGTCTCTACGTTTGATTGGAAGTACGCGCGCAGTGTGAGTGATACGCCCGTAGTGCCCACGGCTGAGACGTGGGCATTTACGCCATCAACGCAAGAATGGAATCAGTCGAGTCCCGATACCGGTGCTTCATGGTCGTTTAACTCACTTAATATTTCTGGTGAGTGGCGTGATAATACTACGTCAAATCGGTGGGAATTCTCTCAGTCTGCTTCTGGCGTAGTGCAATGGTATATACCGAGTTATTCACCATCTAGTCCGTATGACCAAAATATATGGTCGTTGAACCTGAGTACCGGTGTCTGGCAATCACAGCTTGTCGTCTTTGCTCATCCATCAGAGGATGCTGCAGCGATTAACTGGCAGTACAGTACCGTCTATGATCACTGGTATAAAGTCGGAGCTCCTTCAACTACGCAATCTATCATTCCTGTGTTTCCACCAACACCGTTTGCCCATTACCAGGCAGTTATTAATACTGATGTAGCAATGCTTGCTGCCGGTGGCTTTTTGTTTGGATCAACCGATGGAACGGGTGCCGGTACGATTAATCAAAGTACTAATACGATTTTTGATGATGGTGTCTTTACCTTTGGTGATGCTGCAAATATTACGCTACTCTCCTTTAATCAGACCGTGAGCCTCTGTGGCGATATAGAATTGCATGCAGCGGTTGATGCGACGGTTATTTTTGGTGATGGTACAACCGATGGACAGGTTATTTTTAAACCACTAACGGGTGCGCCTGCTGCGCAGCTCATTTTTAATGTTGATGCAGGCCGGACGCTGGAAGTGCAGGTTCTCAACACTACTCGCTTTTATGGTAATGCCTCTATTCCGTTGTATGTGAGCTTTCGTGGTGCCGGTACGACACGGTTTCGGTTGCCGTCAGGGGTTACCCTGTCTTTTGGTCCTGCGCCTTCTACTAATCGCCATGGCGTTATACTCCAGGTTTTGATGGACCTTATGGCGGCAGATATTGCCAATGGTGTGCAACAGGTGGTGTTTGAACCATGGAGTTATGCAGCGCAAGATTCTTCAGATCCCTCTTCAGTTAATACTCATGTCGACTTGAATACCTATATTACGCTCGGGCGGTCAACGGCGCTGCGCTTTGTGTCCTACAATGTAACGGGTACTGATGCGACGACGCCTGGTTATGGAGCTCTTGCATTTGACGTCTGTCAGGCGGGGCGTGGACGTACTATTCTGGAACTTGCAGCAGGGGCCAGCCCCGGTGATGGGCTGGATGCGGCTATAAATATTTGGGGTAATTTAATTACGGGTACCGGTACTCATGGCGCCGTGCTTGCTAGTGACCTGCGTACTGGGGTGTCTGCAAACAAGCGGGCCGGTATGCTTGCTATAATCTCTATTATTGACGATGTTGCCCTCAACGCTTCTTTTGATGATCCAACAGATCCAAGCCATGACGAAGCAGTAGCATGGGTTGCGCGCGATCGGACTCATCGCCGTGGGCTTGTTGTGGCAAATTGCAATCAAACTTATCCGTACCTTCTTTCAAATCTTTCTGGTGCTTTGTCCCTTGAGCTGAGTGATTGGGCGCCATCTCAGGCAGCTACTGGCTATCAGCCGGGGTTTATTCTTGGGGATAATGGGCAAATTTTTATTAGGCACAATCTCTTTTTAGATTACGTTGCTGGAAGTGCCAATATGCTGGTCAGTCCGACGCAGCTTGCCGGATCTGGTGTGGGGACAACGAGCACCGTTAAATTCCGTAATCCAGCGGCACTTATTACTGATCAAATCGGGGTGTATAGCCCATCGACTGATAGTGAGACCTGGGATATGGCATATGAGGGCACCACACATGCAAGTATTATTTTGGAGGGGACTGCCGGTGTTTTTATGCGCAGCGGTGCTTCTGCTGCTACGGGCACGCTTGTGGCTCTGGTAGAAGCGATGAGTGCATCATGGCAAGCGCTCGATGCAACTATTGGCAGTGGCGTTTTTGATGGGACCTATTGCCCGGTGCTTAACGTGGATGGCAGTCAGTCTGCAGCTGAAGCAATTGTTACCGACAGCTACGGTCAGCCTCTCTTAACGGTGGGGGATAGCGCGGCGTGCCTTGATGGGCATTATGCGCTTGATATTGAGGGGCAGTTAAGCATTATTTCGACGCTGGGTAGATTTGGTGAGGCGCCGAATGGGTACGTGACGATTCCATCAATTCGTATTGATCACACTGGTACGGAAATAGCGGGTACATAACTATGATTTTTTTAGGTCTTTTTTTGTGTGGTATGGTGGGTTTGTGTCAGTCATACCCTGGATATTCTACTGAGCAGCTGAGCTCGGTATCATGGCAGATTGGTGGGTATCCAGTTGTCGGCGCAACGGCAACGCTGGTATTTGGTACTGGTGGTTCAAGTGGCTTACTTGAACTGATCAGTGACAGTACGTACGAAGCAACGTATGATCTGGTGAGTGGCAACTTTGTATGGCAAGATGCGGTGCAAGATACCACCGCTATTTTTACCTTTAGTGGTGATGCTGGACTGTGGACGCTATCGCCCACATCAGAGCCATCGGCGGTTATTGATCAATGGACCTATAGTGCTTCGTCCCGCACATGGACTAACGTTGTTAGCAGGCAAGTATGGACGTTTACTGGCACGCCAGGGGATGGCAACCATCAGGGGACCTGGTCGTGTGGTGAAGATGAGTGGCTTTTGTCTGCTGGGCTTATTTGGCAGCACGTCCCCACGGGTTCGCTTTGGATCTATGGTTTTAGTACTGGCAGCTGGACTCTCAACTATACGCCTGGTGGTCTTTCTCCAACGCTTTTTCCACCTCTTCCTTTGGTTGAAATGCAGGTGTTTAAAGACATGTTGGATACGCTGCTTAGTCAGGGGGTTGCTGCTGAGAGTGGCAATGCGGTATGGACTATTTCCTCAGATGCAGATACGGTGATTAACGCATCAGGAGATTTTTCTGCTATCTACGGCATCTACTCTGGGTATATAAATGGCACCCTTATTGATACGTTTTCTTGTTTGAGTGGTTGCGTTTCTTTTTCCTATGATCTTGGTGGCGGTGCCATTACGTGGCGTCGCAGTGTGTATCCATGGTGGACAGAATCATGGTCATACAACAATGGTCTTGCCCTCTGGTCTAATGGGGTGACCGGTGAACAGTGGACGTACAATCAGATTGCCTACACGTGGACGAGTCAGGATAGTACGACGTTGTGGGCGTATAATCCATATACAGGAGTCTGGACAGAGTCATTTTCGGTTGGACATACAACCAATGTGTGGTCGTACGACCCGTCGACTGGCTATTGGGGTTTTTATGATGGTACGCATACCTGGTCGTTTCGCTATTATGTGCTCAGTGATACTTGGGTTCAGGTCAGTGAAAATGAGGGCAGTTGGCCGGATTTACCACCAACGGTAGTAGTGCAGGCAAATTTTATTGCCACCGTGTATGATGCGTTTCGCTACGCAGGTACTTTTGAGACGGGAGGAAGCCCTGTGGGGTGGAGCACTTTTGGCTTAGTTGATGGTGTGTGGACGGCGACCAACAGTACTAGGCTCGAGACTCTTGCGTATCATCCTGAGTGGCAAACCTTGGTGTGGCAGAACATGGTAACCGGAGAATCTTTTACGTTCTATCAGGCGACGGGCGCATGGAGTTGGGAGAATTCGTTGGTCGCAATTGCTGATTATGCTTCACGGTTTGATGGCAACACCCACTTTTATGAATATGGCTTGAGCTCGCCGACGTGGACGTACACACCTTCTTCTCGGCGTTGGCAGAACGCAGGCGCATCGATTACCTGGCAGCAGGGGGTTGCTGAGTGGGTATGGAATAATACGACAACGGGCGTGACCTGGACCTTTTCGCCTACGGATAATACCTGGACTGAAAGTGCTCACTCTTCTGTGTGGCTCTATCATACCAGTGGTGCTTATTGGGAACATATTTCTGGTTCTGGAGGGCCAAGCCCCTCAACGCAGATCGATCAGTTTCCGCCAAATCCGGTATGGCAGTATGTGTATACACGACTGGCGCATTATGCCCTTGTGGTAAGCACTGTGCCAAGTACGCCACCAATTCGCAATTTTCGTCCCTTGGCGGCAGTTGAGGGAGGAACCGTGAGCGCTTCTTTTTCGGGGAGTGGGCATTCAACGTTTACCTATACGAGTTCTGATGGTGCTGTTGAGCTCAATTATGACTTAACAACAGGCGCGTACACATGGGTCAATGCGGCAGCAGAACCAACCGTGACCTCTACTTTTAATCAAACGACTGCTACGTGGACGCAGGGCTCAACTAGCTGGACAGTTGCGCCAAGTATACCCAGCTCATTTGTTGGGGCATGGACGCCGTCTGGTGGCTTGGCAGCGACATGGACGCAGGAGCTTTCTAGTGATAGCTGGCGGTGTGTAGCAACCGGAAGGCATTGGAAGTTTGATAGAACTACTGGCTCTTGGCTGGATGCGGCGATGCACATGTGCTTCAAATATAGTGAAACTGAGCAGGAATGGAATCAGGTGTATGGTGATACTGCTTCGGCAGACGATGAGTCGACTATGCCACCGGCACCAGTTCGTCAGGCGGCGTTTATTGGTGGATTGGTTGATGCGGTTATGGCTGCAAATATTGCTTGTTTCAGCACTGATAGGAACTTTGTTATTACCAATCGTGGCGGTGGCGTGTGGGCGGGGACCAATTCGGCTGGTCGGCTGAAAGTACAATACAATCCTGCTAGCCTGACCAATCAACTTGTTGTCTCTCCGGTATATACGAGTGGAGAGGCCTGGCTGAATAATATTTTTTCTTTTTCTGTAGATACGAATGGCTCATGGTCTTGGCAAAGTCTGCTTAACAAATATGCGCCAGAATCCTTTGCTTATAATGCTGAGCTTGGGGCGTACACCGTGACTACTGGCTATGCGCAATCAATCTGGAATCTTACTATAGCGGACGGGAGTTGGACTGATGGCACCAAAACATGGTCAACTTCTCAAAATTGGTCTACACATTGGAATGTACCTGGTGGGTCCGGCGTGTGGGTGTATAATTCTTCCAATGATACGTGGGGGTATACGGCTGATGCGAGTCAGTGGCAGTACGACTATGTGACGCAGCGGTGGCTTCTTGTTTCGGGAACATCGGTAACGCCACCAGTGCCTCCTATTGTTGCTCCCTATCAGAATTTTGCAACGGCACTTTTATTGTTTTTAACAGAAATTCACGCCTTCACTTCTCGGCCTCCTTCGGCATGGCAAGCTGGTACAGCGAGTTGGTCTGCTCCTGATGCGTACGGTGCTGCCACCGGCTACTATGATGCGCGTGCAACGTATCCGTATACCTGGCGTGATTATGCAGAGCGTAATGTGGCCCGGTACAATCCCACAACCGGTGATTTTTACTGGGTGCATGATCAAACGCTGTGGCGGTTTTTGGCCTCGACAGGGCGGTGGCAAGATGCTGCAAGCAGTACGGTGTGGCAGTACGTGTCGACCGGTACACCGTTGTGGTATGAGCAGGGTAATCGTACGCAAATATGGCAGCAAGGAGACTCGGCAAATGAATGGGTGGATATGGCAAATGAGGTGCGTTGGACCTATCATGTCTCTTTCTCGGTAGGTGGCATGTGGGAGCAAGAGGGGCAAGGGTATTGGGTCTATGATTTTCAAACTGGGGATTGGCTCCCTTCATCAACATCGCTCAGCACGTATACGGCGACAGCGGTCTTTCCGCCACTGCCGATTGTGCAGACCGTTTTTCTTCAAGCGATGCAGGCAGGCGGGGATACCTTCTTTGCAGATCCAGTCTATGCTGCAGCACAATTGCCGCCTTCGCAGACGCAAGATCCCCTCTATGGGACACGGCCGCTTGCGGTAGGTGCTTCGTATGATCGCTATAATTCCTCCGCAGTGCTTGTTAATGCCCCCTTAGCGCTCAAAAATGTCTGGTTTGTGCACAGTGATGTCTCTCGAAACCTCGGATTTGGTCAGCTGCCGAGCGTGTCTCCTACTGCGCTGCCAACCATTATAGGTGGCGAGGCAGCGTCTTTGTTTTCTGAGATATGGGGACCATCTATTACTCTGCAAAATAGTACTATTGCCTGTCACGAGTCGCTGGTCAGTGCAGGGGTGCGTTTTGTAGTGCAGGAAAATGATTCTTATCTGGATGATAATGCGAGTGGTAGTGACAATATCTCAACGCTTCTGCTTTTTAACCGCGGGCGCTCACTGGATGCGCTACGGCGTCGTGGTGCAGTGTTTCAATTAGGAAGTACGGCAAATACCATGGTTGATGGTACCATTACCGCATCGCTTGCAAAGGATCCGGGTGCGCAGATTCAAGTAAGTTCCTTGCGTGATTCATTTATAAACATCTACCGTCAGCAAAGTACCGCTGATAATGTTACTGGACTTCCAACACCGATACAGTTGACGCTGCAAACGGCGCAAGAGCCGAGTGTTGCTGCGGGGGACCAGTCGACTGCCGTGCTTTATGTCGCAGGGAATTCTCACATCAATATTGGCTGGCCAACAACTGCTGGCTCTGTAAATTACGTGCCATGGAGCGTTCCTGCAGATGGCATCGCACTGACCGACGAAGGGGCATTTGATGCCGGTGCAACCGGCGGGGGTTGTTTGATGGTGGCAAATAAAAATTGGTGTATTTCAGGCCGCAATACCCATAATTATGCGCCGGGTGGTCCACTGCTCAGTGCAGGAGAGGGCGGCGTAGTCTATGTTGATTATGGTGGCAGCATGGCAATGACGGGCAATAGCTTTTTGACCCTTGATACAACGGTGGGAGTGCGGCTTGGCTTTGGCGCTGATGCAGGAGTTTTTTCCATTCCCAGCAGCCAACTGGTCATGACTCCTGCCGGGCGTATTGATGGGTACGGTTTTGATTTTGTGCATGGCGTTGCCGGTGTTGGCGCCTCGTATGCGGGCAATATGCCGTTAACGAATGTGCAATCTATTTTTGGTATTGGCCGACCATTTCAGTCTTCACAACTTGCGTTAGTCAAAAGTCCACGCAAGACCAAAGCACGTAAGTCTGAAGCATAAAGAAGTGGCGCTAGAGTGCGTCTTCATTCACCATATCTAATTACCAGCTCATTTTAGGAAAATGCCGCTGACGCAGCACATCGTCATTGCGAGCGTAGCGTGGCAATCCAGGTAAATTTGATAATAAGCATGTGTGCATAGTCTTTGCTATCGCAAAGAGGTTCTTTTTATGGGGCCCCCCACTCGGGACACAGCTTCCCGGTGCCGCTCTCTTCGCTTACGCTACGCGGAGCGATAGGCACCGAACCAGAAGGTCCCTCAAAGGGGCACCCGCAGGGAGTGTAGAGAGTGTACCTAGGCTCTGCAGTAAGGGTTGCTTCGGAGTTGTATTTAGAGCCTAAATACTCACTCTCATGAGGTCAATGCTGCAAAATGTTCGGGCCAATGACGTATAAGTTTGATGCGTTTACTCTTTTTTAATCTTTGAATTACAGCATCCCCGTTCCCGTTGGGCCATTGGCGCAACAAAATTTTATTGATCATCAGTATTCGTTTATCAAGGATCTCGATCATTGAAGGACCAAAGCACGTAAGCCTGAAGCATACAAAAGAGCGATACGCATACCGACATGCGGTATAGGTATCGCTCCAGAATTTAACACAATAGACGGTTAGTGGGTGTGGGCAATATAAAAGCCAGTGGTGTGGTCTATGGTAGTGGTATGACTAACTCCCTGGCCATACATTCCAGCAGTACTAAGCAGTAAAAATAAGACACTGCTGCCTATATTGCGGAATAAATTTATGCGCCCATGGAAAAAAAGTTGATACATCTAACACTCCAAACAGATAAAATAAGAAACGTCCTGCGCAACGTACCAAGCTGTGCTTAGAGTCTAAATACTCACTCCCAGGAGGTCAACGTTCCAAAGTGTTCAGGCCAATGGCGAACAAGCTTGGTGCGTTTACTCTTCTTTAATCTTTGTACCACAGCATCTCCGTTTGGCCATTGACGCAACAAAATTTCATTAATCATCAGTATTCGTTTATCAAGAATCTCAATCATTTCCTGTGAGCCAATAGGCTTACGAGTTGTGAGTTGTTCCATTATCATTTGTAAAAGATATTCGATCATGGCATCAAAATTTGTGCAAAAAGTACCTAAATATCCAGAATATATATCTACTTTTCCACCATATCCGATGACGATTTTGCCGTGTTTTTGAGATAATTGTCCCAATGCAGCTTGGGGTATTAATAAGCCGCTACCCTCCATTGCTACAACAACATCGCTTTCTTTAACGATCTCCTCTGTCCATTTCAAAGGATCTCCGGCTTCTTTTGGGTACTTACAAATGTTCGTGCTAAGGCCTGCTTGAGTAAGTATTTGCTGTAAATCAATTGCTGTTTTTTCAACGGCGCCACTAACAGAGGTGACATGCTGCATAATAGCGATCTTCGGTTTGTCCCCATCGAGAAACTCGAAAAGCCCTTGCGCAAGATCCTTTGCCTGCAGGGGTTTTGCACCAACGCCAGTAAAGTAGCCGCCAGGAACTTTTCCGGAGAAAATAAATTCAAACTTTTTTGCCAGCCACTTACTTATTCCAATAAGAAACGTTGGTATGGGGCCACGAATGCGATAGATTCTTTTCAGGGACTTTGGAATAAATCCACCGGGGGCTATGATGTATTGCGCACTTTTAAAACATTCAAGATTCGCAACTATATCTATTTCCTTGTCGCTCAGTTCGTTTAGATGTACTAGTCGCGCATTACACAGATCAAGAAATGGCTCTTTACGCAAAGCATCAAAGGTTTGTGATGCGATATAGGTTTGTACAGCGTCTCCCGGGTAGTAGATAACCAATATGTTTGGCTTGTCTTTTGGCTTTATGGCAAACATGACACTCCTATCCTAATCTTCGTATACCGATTTCATGTGGAGAAGAGTCGATTGCTGTCTGGACAGTAGCAGGCCTTGCAGCTCAAAGACATATTGGTTATAGCGCGCGCCTTCGTGGGCACGCAGTTTGCGCATAAAGTCTTCGCTTCCGGTAAGAATGTGTATGTCAGAGACCATCACTGCCAAAACAGACACCAATCCAGCACAATATTCTGCCGTACTGTGTCCATGGCCAATGGCCGAGCCATTAAATACCTGGTCATGCGTCGATGCTTCATGTGGCTTGTTAAGCGTGTTACAGAGCCCGACTACTTTTTTATGATGGGCGTCTGCTGCTGGCTCATTAAGTGTTATTACCGCTTTGCACGTTGCCATCTTGTCAGCAAGTGCCTCCATACCTGCTTCTTTAGTCGTCCATGCATGCTTGGACACTTTGACATTGTTCTGCTCAAAGTGCTCTACAATGCTCGCGACATTCTCCTCAATGACCCTATGCTCATGCTCGCTAAGTGATGCATCAGTATACGCAAGGCACACGTGATCAACTCCAGGCTGCAGGGCGTTAAGGCTATCAAGATAGCGCTCAGGTGTTACTGGATTACTAAAGACCCCACCAAAAGTTCTGGGGTTCATTTGAAGCGCGTATTTGGCAATCATAGGCGCCGGATCACCAGTTAACGCAAACAACTGTTTTGATCTGATCATGTAGTTTCTGCGGGCATTGATAACTACTTCGCTGTATGTCCAATCATGGGTGACGATAAAAGAATGGCCCAGCTGAATAGCTGAGCTAATAGAGACTTCATATGCGGCAATGCGTTGAACAGTTTTGTGAACGCTGTCTACATCGATAGCAAGCGTACGGACTTTGGCGCGAATACGTGGCATTGCTTTTTCGATTTCAGCAGCAATGTGATAGACGTAGCGTTTTGCTTCTTCAAAAGCTTCAGGTGCGTGTGCAATTGCAATACGCAGTGGTACATCCTGAGTGAGTGCGGCAAGTTCATCTAGCCTACAGCTATCGGGGATGGCTTCGCATGTCGCGGAGTCGATCACTGTTGTCTCAAGCTCAAAAGGTACTTCGTTGGCCACATTATTAACAACATTAACAACGCTTTTATTAGTAGTATTCATAGGAATTTCTAGCTCCAGAATAATTGGGATTAAGTATCAAAACGCACATGTCACGAGTAAGCTTGCTGCTTGGCTATGGAAAGCAACAAAGACTATTAAAGCATCTTTCTGTAGTCAGTGCAAGTGGCACTAGCGATAAAAAATTGATTGTGCTGGATAATAGCCATGTGCTCCTACAGCGATGAGCGCGTGTGCGAGCTGATGCGCGCGTAAGAAAAATGCGGTTTCATTGACACCTTCTTTGCTCGCTTGATTATCATGCAGCTGACGTCTGATTTTCAAAGGCATTTCTATGAAACAATGCACAAAACATAGTCTTTACTGTGTCCTTTTATTGCTTTTGTATGCACCAGTGCTCGGTGCAGGGACGACAGTATTTACCGGTTCTGCCGATGCGGTTATGGCGTCTGGCGACACTTTGGTGTTTTCTTCTGGTTCACTTGCTATTACGCAGGATCGCGTTATTTCGTTGCCGGGCAACAATGCGCATGCCTATGTAACGATTGGCGCCAGTGCGGGATCAGGCAGCGTAACGGTGGCGCCTGCTTCAACCTCAACGCCTTCCATCCTGTTGTTTGATGTTAAGCAGCCGGGCAGTTTACTGGAAGTACAGGTGCTGAATAATCTTACGTTTCAGGGTAATGCACACAACCCACTGTTTGTGGGCGTACGGGGCAAGGGAGAAGTTCGCTTTCGTCTGCCGTGGGGAGCGCATATCTCCTTTAAGGCGACATCTGCTTCAAACGCCGGGGCTCATCTTCGCGTGTTGATGGAGCAAAACCAAGCGCAGATGAAAACAAGTACCCAGCTGTCCTTTGTATCTTGGGGGCTGACTGCTGATTCAGTAAGCACGGATAATACAAAGCATACAATTATTGAATTTGGCCAAAATAGTTCCTTTGTCTTTTTATCTCAGCACAAAACCGGATTGGTGGATAGCACGGGTGCTTTGGATTACGGCTATGGCTCGATCTCATTTGATCCGTCAAACAGCAGCACAGGCCGTATGGTGCTAAAACTTGATGCCGGTCAAACGCCACTTGATTTTGTTGATGCAGCCTTCAACATCTACGGATGCTACGTGTGTGGTAGCGGGGTGACGCCAACAGATATACTTACTGCTGATATGCGCACGTTGCGTGCGCTTCCCGATACGCCTAACGGGGTTGTTTACGCGTATCGTGCCGGCCTTGGCGCAATGCTTCGCATTGATGATGCAGTGGCCCGTGACGCGTTTGCAGATGATGCGATAGGACTTGTCTCCTACCTGCAAACACCGGCAAATATGCGCGGTCTTGCCGTGATAAACTACAATCGTTCATTTCCGCGTCTTGCTAATAATTATGATCAAACGCAAGCAGATATTCCCGCATCCGGCACTGCAGCTACACCGCTGACGCAGTCATTTTATTTTTTGGCCAATGAGGTGCAGCCTGGTTTTATTCTCGGGAATAACGGGATTATTGAGATACAAAACAATAGAAATCTTGATTACTATGCCGCTGGTGTGAATGCACCATTAGATGAGTTTCCGGCGCCAGACATTCACGTGCCGGATGGTAGTACGACTACCGGCGGTCAGTTTGCATCCAATCAAGTAAAACAGCACAATCCATCAGCGTTTATTATCGATGGCTATGCCTTTCGAAGGACTGGTACTACTGCAGTCTATGACGCTGATTTTGAGTATGATGCGCCATTGAGTGATTATGCTCAAATCTCACTTTTTGGTAATGCCGGTGTTTTTGCGCGTGTTGCCGCAGACAGTGTTTCCGGCCGCATGCAGAATGTAACGACTAACGCCGGTGGCACGCAGTATGCAGATTTTACGGGCACCTATTTGGATGGCAGTATTGGGGCTGCTGCGTATGATGGCCTGAGTGTTATGATGCGCAATGATGATGGCTCGATTGCTTCTACCATTTCACCTTTTGGTGAGGTGGTCATTGATGTGGAGGGTCCGCTTCATGTGAGGGGCCAAGATACGCTTGATGAACATGTTGCTACTAAGGGCTTTTTAAATATTCCTTCTATTCTGCTTGATAACGCAGGACGAGAGTTTGTGGTTACCGGGGGGCATCTTTCTCTTGCTGGTCCGCGTCCGCTATCACTTGCCTCAACGGATACGTATCGTCGCTACAATAACAGTGTGATGCTCGTAAATGGTTACATGCGCTGGGAAAACATTACCTGGGTGCATAACGATGTAGGCCGTGATGTCACGTACATTGGCACGGGCAAGGCGCTGCCAATGATTATTGGTGGAGAGCTACCATCACTGAAAGTTACCCAACAACTCATTGAAAATCCTGGCTACTGGGTGCTTGATTACAGTGGCTCACCAATTTTTTTGGAAAACAGCACCATCGCTTGTCATGAAAGTATGGTTGTTGCTGGTGTGCACCTGGTAGTGCGTGATCATGCCTTTGATCTTGATAGCGTAGGACGCGTGCTGAACAATGAACCATTAACGTTTGGCGATAACGCATCGCAGATTGTGTTTTATAACCGCGGGTATACTTACGACCTTGATATTAGTGGTGTAGGCCGGTATTTCCAACTTGGTTCTTTGCAAAATACAATGGCTGATGGATTGACGCATAATACCCTGACTCTTATTGATGGAGTGACCTATCCCGTGAGTTCTTTGCGCGATGCTTTTATTGACGTATATAAACAATGGCCGTTGCCAATTCAATTTGTTCCCTCTGACACGAGCATAACGCCTATGCCGACAAGTTCTATCGTGTTGTCCCTTCAAACAGCCTTTGAATACGGTGTGCCAACGACAGAAAAATCGATGCATGTGTTTCACCTCGAAGATCGTTCAAGTGTGAATCTTGGTTGGCCGGCTGGGCAATGCATGAAAACAACTGATGCAGGAGAGGTGCCTGCAATAGAGGTTGATGCCAATTATACACCATGGGAATTTACTGATGCGGTGCTTGCGTCGTTGCAGGAAGCAGATCCAACCAATGTGGGCGGCACACGCTTTAGTCCCTATGAACAGGGCGTTGGTACGCTCCAATTTGCCGGTCCTGATATCTATGTGGGAGCCAGCGGTCGCTTTAATGCACTTGGCGTGCTTTCGCCTGCAAACAATGAGCTTTCACCTCGGGGCATTAGTGATAATGGTGGCATTATCTACGCCAATTTTGGCGGGCATATTACCTCAAGTGGCAATAGTCCGACGCTTCTTGATACGGTCATTGGCCGGATGACAGCGGCGCCAACGCTTGTGGCGACTAATGGTCTTGCAGCGGCTGGTGCGGTTGACATTGAGCAAGACCTCCTCATTTTTCAGCAGTACGGCAAGATTGAGACGTACGGCTTTGATACCAAAGTTAATCCAGAACCGCCGCTAACCCACGGATCAGTAACGCCGATTGTTTCTGTTAATGTAGCCGATTTGCCCACACCGGTTGGTTGGAAGCCAATTAAAACAGTAGAATTTCGTGGTCCGGGGGATAACTGGCCATATAAGCGTTTTATGACGCGCACGATCGATTCTATCACTGCCCCGGTTACGATGCCTACATCCGGCTTGCTGGTTATGACCAGTGGTGATGTGGTTGATCAAATGCAGGTGTATGGCGCAACACGCGCGTTGCCATTTCACCTTTTGCTCAGCGGTGATTTCTCTGGCTATTCGCGGGTGCGTGAGTTTGTCTCGGTTGCGTCGGATCCTCCGGTGCTTGGTGAAGGAGCTTTTGCCGCGCTCTTCTTAGAAAAAGGAGCACGTATTGGGCTTGGCAGTAGAAAGGTCAATGGACAATCGGTAAATGCCTGGAACCAACTTGGCCTTGATACTGTTGGTTTATACCCGAATGGGAATGGGGTGGTTGATCTGAATGATGATATCTATATTAAAGACAAATTTCCTATTGTGGCGACAACTAATTTCGGTAACGAGACCCATATTGTCGGCGGTACCAATACGGGTGGTACCCTTACTAATGGTGTCTGGGTTGGCGCGACCAATGTGGGCGGTACTACTGAAGGCGTTGTGCATAGCCTTACGTTTTATTCAGCGGTGCCACGAGAGATACGATTGCTGTCGGGTGGTGAGCTTGATTTAAGTTCATTTGGTGCTGGCTTGCCAGGGTGCCAACGTATTGTTTTTGCCGGTCATACACGTTTAGTGATTGAGCCAGGGGCCAAGATTCGCTTTCCTAGCAGCGTGACCAGCAATAATCCTGCCTGTGGTCCAATATTATATTTTGATGATAACAGTAAATGCATTTTCCTCTCTACTGTTGATTCTGATATGGCACGATGGACTGATGTGCTGACCGGTTCAGATACGGTACGTGATAAAATTATGGGTATTGGTACTATTACACTTGATAAAAATGCCCAGCTCATCATAAATGATGGTGCTTTTGTTGGTGTTGAGGCTGACAGCCAAACACCCCACACTGATGTAACTCTTACGGTACTTGGGCAGGCGCAATGTTTGCTTGGTGATATCAATCAAACGGGTGGGGCATTGCAAATAGGAAACGTGGTTGATGGTGGTGGGACGGGAAACAATTCGCGCCCATCTTCAACGGATTTGACGTATGCCACGGCAACACAACCCTACATTAATTTTACCCTGAACGTGAATGGCCCAAATGCCGTATTTCGCGTTGGCCAAAATGCCTTTTTGGGGCTTGGTGCTGGCGTGGTTAATAAAGGTATGCAACCACAAAGTCTGACGCCAAATGGTCTTATTCCAGCGACCAGCGATACGCCACCAGCCCAGGCTACAGATCCTTCTGTTGACGACTACCACTTTTACGCATGGCAAACGCAGGCATTATTCAACGTGAAAAATATAACTATTAATGTGACTGAGGGGTATTTTGATCATAACCAAATTTATGATGGTTCTGCTGCGTCACAGTATGGCTCGGTGCTTGCCATTGGGCCTATTGACTACAATGCCGGCAATACACATGATGCCGCAAATGGTGGCCGCTATGCCATTACGCTTGGTGATCCTTCTAATTCCTTTATTCGCGGTGGTGGCAATATGCTCTTTGTTGATGCTGATGCTACGGTTGCTGCGCCGTGCATCGTAAGCATTTGGAGTCAGGTGCAAGATATCTCCACGACCACATCAAACACCGGTATTTATACTATGTTTGTGCCTTCAGCCATGCTTCGAACGTTTACGACGCCGGCATTTGGGAGCGAAGTGATTACCGCAACAACCACATCGTACTCGCTTCAGTCGCGCACCGTGCCAAACAATGTTGATTCGTCGGCGGCAAATGCACAAGGGGGGGCCTTGATTGAATTTTACGGCAACTTAGGTATGCCTGATTATGCGGGTTGGAAGGTTGGATATGTAGCAGCAGGGCCAAGCCCAAGCGGTGGTGCTATTGCTGGCTATGTTTTGGATGGCAGGATTGTGCGCCAGCCGCTTACTTTGGCAAAAAATCGCTATGGCAACATTGTTGCGGCATCTGACGCGATTGCCAAGGGCTATTTTATTGGGGTGAGCGCCTCAGGGGCGACCTCTACCGGAGGACCGCAGTCACTGTCGGTTCCTTTGTAAGAGCTTGGCGTGATAAAGGTTTTTAGAAAGGAGGCATGGTGAAAAAGCAGGTGCGCGGGGTGATCAGTGTTGTGTGCGTCTTGTGGTGTGTTGTACCCCTAGGTGCGCGCGAGTATCGTGGTCCATTGCCTTTTGCGTCGCATGGATATGATTTTGATCCTATGACTAAAGGCGAGTGGAGCGGGAGTATCGATGCTGATTGGTATACGCGTAGCGCCTCTCGAGCATTTGGGCAGACACAAGGCATTAAGACTACCAGCCTTGCGGCGTTGTTTTTTAATCAAGAGACGTTTCGACTGAGTAATATTTTTGAACATTGCAACGTCAGCGAGAATACCATGCTGTACTCACCTTTTATGCGTGTTATATCGATCACGCCACTGGTTGAATATGCTGAGGCAGGGCTTGGTCTTGTTGGTGAGGCATCGCGACGGGTGCGCAAAGGACAGGGCCGCATGGGACTACGTGTGCGAGCGCCGATTCGCCGGGTACAAACTATACGCACCGACACACCGTTGTCTCGCAGTGATCAACTCAGTATGGTATCACGGCAGGCGGTCAATGCAGTGGCAAATCCCGGATTTGCTTACCGGCTCGATTTTTTGGAGGCTTTGCCCACTCTTTCCTTTGCGGCATCACAAGTTGCCTACAATGTAAGCGATTCGAGCGTGACGGCCCCCAATACCTATATAAAAATTTTTAATGGCGATACGCGTAGTGGTGATGTTGCGGCTTTTTATGTTCCCGAAGGGGGAAACCCCGATCCAGCTTTAGTGGGTGTGCTGGTAACCGGTATTACTGGTTCAACGCCATCGGTGCCGGTCAATTTGCAAAGTATGGAGACAGGAAAGCTGTATCAATTCGGCTCAGGTGCCTGGACGCCACTTGCCGATGCAGCTGACAATTCAGTTGCTACACGCGTAGCAAATCAAAATCTCAAAGCAAATGTCTGGGTGACGGGTACATACCGTGGTGATTATGGTGACGTTGTTGATGGTGCATCAAGTACTATTTCTGCCCAAATACCGCCTTTTTTAAACTCATATACCCAGGATGTGTATGGGTGGTTTCGGGCTCAAGGGTTTCTCTTTGATTCCTCAACGGAAATCGGCCTTGGTGATATGGACGTAGAATTTTTTTACGACCACGTATTTGGTGATCGTATGATTGGCGGGCTTGGCTTCTTGGTGCGTCTTCCTACGGCGTGCGGTAGTGGCGCCGATGAAACGTCGTATGCTGGTAATCCGTACCGCTCCCACCTTGGTAATGGACACCACTTTGAAGTGGGGGGACGCGCACATCTTGATGCCGAATGGCGTTCGTGGGCGATGATTCGGGTTGATGCGCAGTACCTCTTTGCCATTGGCCGCAGCGAGAAGGTATGTGCAACGCCGGCCGGCTCTTTGATTAAAAATATTGGTGCTCAGACGCTGGCTGATGTGAGTTGGCATTCGGTAGTTGCCAATGCTGAGCTTCATCTCTGTCATCCGCAAACTACAGATGTTACCGGTTTTGTTGGTTACCAGTTCTACTGGAAGCGTGCCGATACGGTGACGTACCACACAAGTTCCATTGAGTCATGGCTTGGCAAAATGTATGACAGCAGCGTGACCGATGATTTTACGGTGGCTAACTCAATAGTTCTTGACCCTGCCTTGCTCTCGGCGCATACGGAGCAGTTCGCTCATCGCGTGCGTTTTGGCCTAACGTACCACTTTTCTGATTGGTTTAGTATGAGTGCTGGGGCGGGTATTGTATTTGCAGGCAAAAACATGCCTAAAGAGGCTGACTTTTCTGCCGGATGTCGGGTTGCGTTCTAAATGCGTGGATGGTAAAACGCAGAAAAGAGCCCTTGTGCAGAGCTCCTTTCTACCTTTTGGCGTTCAGTTATAGTGCATAAACGCCAACTACTTATTACAGATTAGGAAAGCTAGATGCTTTACCGTTTGCTTTGTCGCATACGTCTACAACAAAGAGGGTTGCGATAGCGCGGTCAGCTTGTTTGCTGAGTAGGGTATTGAGCAAATTTTGTGCGGTTTGATTGAATTCCGGCATGTTAGGGTTGCTTCCATAACTCCAAGAGCCGCTTGGTGCAGCAACGCCACTGTTCAGAATTGCACTGAGCATCTGACGGGTCATTTGCGCGTTGTAGTATGAGTTCATACTTTTTGCAAAGCTAGCAAGATCTTGTCCTTGCATGGTAGTTACGCCAAGAGCGCAAAAGGTTACCAAGAAAAAATTACGAAGAGTACGTTTCATAGACAGATTCCTATTGGGCGATTTCTAAAATACAATACAAAGCTTATGCTCATATTTAATGTAATCTACCGCAAATAAGTAAAACAACTGTTTACGTATTTTATTTTTCAGGCATCTTTTGCAGGATTAATGATCTCAAGCAATGGCTGCTTGTGCGGCTTATAGGCATGTTTTCATTCCACGTAAAAGGATTGCTACCATGTGGGAAGAGGATATACAATTTTTTACTGCCCGTAGGCATGCCACAATACCAGTGGTTATCTTCTTCCTTCTCTTCCAAGTGACATATAAAATCAAACCCCCCGGGCTTTAACGTATCTGGCATGAGAGCACCGGCCGCCGTAGCCGCTGCCTTTAAGGCAGCAATACTTTCTTCATCTAAGTTCTTCTGTGCATCAAATTGGAGCGTGATGCTGCTGCCATTACTACTGCCTAGAGTAGCGCTAAATGGCTTTAGGGCTCGTTTCTTTTCAGGGGGAGACACTTTTTCTGTCTGTTTGCTACGCCAGCGTTTCTTGGAGTTGTTGTACATACGCATTGTGTTGTGCCGTGCGCCGAGTATTACCAGTCCTATAACGGTCAGGGGAATACCCAAACCAAGAAGGCAATCCCTCAGTACCCGGAGCTTTTTTGTTGCAGCCTTTTGCTGCTGTTTGGTGATTTTTGCGGTGCGGGCTTTCTTTTTTTGTTTGGCGGCAAAGCCTCCAGCGATGCCACCGCCAGTTACCATGGCTGCCCCGAGTATGGTTGCAAGTGCGGCTTTGCTGATCGCTGCATTGACTGGTTGCGGTGCCTGCATGCTCAGTGTGGCCCAGAGAATAAGTACTATATTGGTTTTATTATTAAGCATGTAAATCCCTTTCAATGGTGCTATGATACTAAAGCTGCAGAAGCGCACAATAGGGTTTAATGGAAGGGCGGTTTGTTTGGGACCTCGGCTGCCCTTTGCAATCCATCAAAACCACGCTACACTTACTTTTGTGCGATTACTTATACCAAGAAAGGGGCCCGCGTGGCGCGATCATACGATATTTCACTTCTACCGTCTCTTGTTGAACAAGCGGCATTCTTTAAAAAACAAAGCCAAGAGCTTGTGCAGTTTTGCCAAGACGAGTATGGCAAGTTCCTTTCTATGCTTGATGAGCAGTCAAATCGCACCGATGATGCTGGTGCCCTTGAGGATCTTGAAATTATTTATACCTTCGCAGCTGACCGGCTTGAGGCGCTGCAAGAAATGATGTCGCAAGAAATCTCTGGCATTGAAGACTGGGAGCGTTCTCTGGAGCGTGTATCTGCGACTGGGGATACGGCGCTGTGGGCCGATGTGGCACAAGAGATGCTGGAAGACGGTGATTTTAAAAAAGATACCAATGAATTTAAAGCATGGGTTGCTTCAGAAATGGCTAATTTGAGGAGTGGCGTGACTGAAGTGCTCAGCGACTGGCGTGCTGCTATTGAAGAAGGCAGTATCAAAGATCTTGCGCGGTTTGTCGAAGCGCTTGATGACATGGAAGCAGAAGAAGCTGAATTTGAAGACAGCGATGAATGCTGTGATGATGATGAAGAATGTAGCGCTGAAGGATGCGATGACGAGCAAGAAGGTTGCTGTGGTAAGCAAGACCCGTGCTGTCGCACTGAAGGTGCTGAGGATGAAGACGACGAGGATGCGTTTTAATGGTTAAGAAGGTACGCATTGTTCCCGGTTGCATTAGTTGTGGTACGTGTGAAGCGATCTGTCCTGCCGTCTTTGTGGTGGAGGGCACAGCTCGTGTGCATAATCAGGCTGCGGTCGCAGCGCATAGTATTGCAGTTGAAGAAGCCGCGGAAATGTGTCCTGTCAGTGTCATAGAAGTGAGCGATCAAGACGCCAAGGAGTAGTCGTGGTACGAGGACGTGATCCTGAAATTGAATTGTTTGAATCTGCGCGTCGCGTGTGGACGGAGTCTGCCGGTGATATTGGTGTTGCGGCACTGCTCTTGAGAGCAGCAGCCAAGTGGCCCCAAAAAAGCGCCTTGCAGTGTCCGACGCGTGCGTTGACGTATCATGAGCTTTTGTTTTATGTGCTGCGCGTGGTTGCCGATATGCGGCGACGTGGTGTGCGTAAAGGTGAGCGCGTGGTGCTCTATATCGCTAATTCACTTGAATTTTATGCCGCCTATTTGGCGGCATGGCACATTGGCGCGGTTGCAGTCCCGTTGAATGTGTATCTGCACCCGCGTGAAATTGCCGCTATTTTGGCTGATGCGCAGCCACGTTGTGTTATTACCGTGGCGGGAATGCAACACCAGTTGGAAGGAGCATTGCAGGAGGCTGTGTGCAGCACAGAGCTTGTGGTTCTTGATCAAGATTTCTGGCTTGCGACGTATACAGCGGAGGCAGCTGAGCATTTGCTTGTGCAGTATCCGGTGGTCAAGACAGCGCCTACCGATACCGCGGTTATACTCTATACATCTGGCTCTACGGGAGCGCCGAAGGGTGTTATGCTTTCTGGGCGCAACGTTATTACCAATGTCCTACAAACGCGTGCGCGCTGCGAACACATGGTTGGTGGTGACGCACATACTGAGCACTTTTTGGCGGTATTACCTCTTTTCCATGCTTTTTCACAAATGGCTGGCCTGTGGCTGCCGCTTATGCTTGGCGCACGAGTAACCGTAGTGCCTAAAATTGAGCGGCGTGCGCTGTTGCAGGGTCTAGAACAAAAACCGACTATCTTTTTTGGGTTTCCAGCACTATTTGGCATGCTCGTTATGATGCGTAACGCGCCGATTGATTCAGTAAAGTTTTTTGTTTCTGGTGCCGATGCCCTTCCTGATAAAATTCGCATGGCTTTTTCGTTGGTGTACGGCCGCAAAATCTGTAACGGGTATGGACTGACCGAAGCAAGTCCCGTTGTTGCGCTTGATGGGTTTAGTGAGGATGCGCCAACGACCGTGGTAGGACGTCCGGTCATTGGTGTTGAGTGCCAGGTGCGCGATGAGCTTGGGCGCCCAGTGCCATTTGGTACGGTAGGAGCGCTCTGGGTACGCGGTGATAATGTAATGCAAGGGTACTACCAATCGCCGGATTTGACGGCACAGGTTATTCAGGATGGTTGGATGAATACTGGCGACTTGGTGACTATGGATGCGTCACAGACTATTACCATTGTTGGACGCGCTAAAGATTTGATCATTAACAAAGGTTTTAATATCTATCCGCAAGAAATAGAAAATGTGCTTTTGCGTCATCCTGCGGTATTTAAAGCGGCAGTTGTAGCCAAGCAAGAATCTGGAGATCAAATCCCGGTTGCTTTTGTTGCGGTGCGTGACGGTGCTACTGTTGATGCGCAGATGTTGACGCAGCTCTGCAAAGAAAATTTAGCAGCGTACAAAGTGCCGCGTGTCGTGACGTGTCTTGCTGACTTGCCGATGACGTCAACGGGCAAGGTTGATAAGAAAAATCTAGTGCGTTAATTCTTCATCGTGCTCGTCGGTAATTTCACCGACAATTTCTTCTAGTACGTCTTCTAGCGTAATGATACCAATCGCGCCATTCCGGTCATTAGTGACAACGGCAAGATGTGATTGCGTCTTTAAAAAATCTTTGAGCAGCAGACTTATTTTTTTGGTGTGCTTTATGTGCATGATAGGTCTGATGAGTTGATCTATGGTTCCTGATTGCTCCTTGAGTAAGTGTGCAAACACGTCCTTTTGATGGATGAAGCCGATGATGTAACTTGGTGATCGCTCATAGACCGGAACACGCGTATATGAGGAGTTGATAAGCACGTCATACGCTTGTGCAAGCGTGGTACCTTTTTCTAGCATTACTGTCGAGCTTGCAGGAGTCATGATCGTAGTTATTTTGGTGTGACTCAGCCCAAAGATGTTTTGCAGCATTTCGCTTTTGTGCGGTTCCATAATACCTTTTTGATCTGAGTAATTGATGAGAAACGCAATTTCTTGCTCGGAAACGGCAACATCGTGTTCATGCGGCGTACTTGTCGGCTTGCACCATTGATTGATTTTTGTATAGAGCAGCATGAACGGGCGCAGGAGTGTTATAAGCGTGTTTAAAATAAAGAGAATGAGTTGCGGGGTTTTGTGTGCGTGTATGCGCGCATAGCTTTTGGGCACAATATTGCCCACCACGACGATCAGAACCGTTGAAGCAAGAACACCGGTAACTGTTCCCAGTGTGCCCGCAACATTTTCTTCAATCATGTGGGTCAGCAGTACTGAGCAGACAACATCAGCAAAATTACTGGCTATAAGAATAGTAATGAGTATTTGTTCTGGGGCGCTGCGCCAGAGCGCAAAAAGGCGCTTGTAGCGTAGCACCACCGATTCTAGATGATTAATCTGAAAGAGGCGCAGTGCGGTGACAGTTGTTTCTAAGTAAGCAAAGAGCACCGCGCCGGCAAGTGCGATAACAAAAACAGGAAATGCGAGTAAAAAAGGTATCATGACGGTAGGTCTTTATGGACGTGGGCATGATGATGAGCTTGTGCATGCCGGAGCAACGTGAAGGGCGATGCCGCAGGCAATTGCGATCATGAAAGGAATAAGTGCGTGCATGCGCTCCAGCGTTGTGCTGCCAATGCCTTGCCAGCTATAAAAAATGAGCAGGGCACAGGAGGCAAGGCCCAAAAAGCACGCAATCGTGGATCCAACACTTTTTGGGGCACGGCGAAATAAGCTGATGATAGTTAGTACAAATGCCAGCAACACACCGATGTTTGCCATGGCGTTAAGTGCACTTACATTGCCGACCAGAGCAACGCATGCAATCAGACCACCAACATGCATTAATGTGGCACCGAGTGGACGATTGGTTGCGGTAAAGCGCAGACTAAAAAAGTCAGACATAAAAAAGAGCTTCTCTTCTGCCATCGCGCACAGCATGGCGCTGTTGGCAATAATGCCACCAAAAATGGCGTTGATATGAGCGACGATAATCGCGCTGATCACAAGCACGTTGAGTAATTGTTGGAGTAACGGCGACGTGAGATGGAAAGCACTTACAAAACTGGCGGCACCTTGCTGCTCAAGGCCGACAGGGCCGAGTAGTGTGAGCACGCTCAGGTGAAAGAGTGTGTAAATAATTACGGTTGCAATAAAGCCAGTAAAAATAACATGACGGGCATTGCGCGCACTGTCTTTAATAAGGTGCGTTATGCTGCAGACTCCCTCAAATCCCCAAAAACCGAAAATAGCCATCGGAATGGTTGGCAGCAGTGTCTGTGGTGAGACGGAAAAAATAGAGGGTGTATTTGCTGGGGAGAAATAGATGAGCAAGCTGGCAACACCGATGATCAATGGCAGCAATTTGTACAAGGTTGCTGTGCTTTGTATGTGATCAATAAGGCGTAATGGGCTCAGGCTGAGTGCTGCGCAGCCAAGAATAAGTAGTACGGCAGTTGCAAGCGCGTGCTGCGCGCCCCAAGTCCAGTTGAGTTGCAAGGTGAGAATGCGCATGAGACTCATAAGTTGCAGAGAACCGATGCTTACGTAGCCCAAAAAATATACCCAGCCGCTTACAAAGCCGGCACTGCGTGACAGCGTTGTTTTGCTGTATGAGTAAAAGCTGCCTTGCCCCGGGAAATAGCGGGTAATTTCGGCAATACACCAGACAATAGGGAAAAAGAGAACTCCTGCAAAAAGCCAGCCATAAAAACTGGCAGGCCCAGCATAATGCGCCATGATAGCAGGTGCGAGAAAAGCCGAAGCACCGACCATCAAATTGATGTTCATTAACGTGGCGCCGACAAGTGAAATATGCGCTGAGCTCATGGAATAATCCTTGTATTGTATGATCAAGAAAGATGGCAGTATATAGAGACGGGACAGAGAAGGGAATTGATTGACCGTTGTTGCATAGTGCCTTGCACTCACTGGTACTTGTGTGCAGGCGCTGTAATGTATTGCGTGACACCGTTGATCACGTGTGCTAGTCTCCGCCCTCTTTTACATACGTTTAATCGGTTAAAGATAAGGATGATTCGATGAAAAAGCATATGCTTCTTGGTTTTTGTTTGGGCAGTGCACTACTGGTAAGTGGATGCAAAATGTTGTTTTGGCAAACAGCAGAAAAAGGAACAAGTACTACGAGCAAAGAATCATCCACGATTGATACCAGCAATGATCCGGTGCTTGTCAAAATTGACGGCAAGCCGGTGATGCGCAAAGCAGAGTTTTTAGAACTTGCCGATCAGGCGATTAAAGCAAATCCGTATATGAGCTCGTTTGGTATTACGTCATTTGAATCAGCGCCGCAGCCGATCAAGCAGCAAATTCTTGATGCTGCAGTCCAGCAAAAACTTATTAGTGTATGGGGTACAGAGCAGGGCGTTGAGAATAGTGAGGAATACCGAAAGACGTATGCCAAAGTTATTGAGCAACTCAAGCATGCCTTGATTGCACAAATCTTTGAAAAAGAAATTTTTGATGGCATTACGGTAAGTCCTGCAGAAGTTGAGGCCGCCTATGATAAGAGTCGCTCGCAAGCAATTAAAGAACCAGCGACGGTAAAAGCGGTTGGTGTTTCTTTTGCCAATGAAGAGAAGGCCAATGTCTTTTTTGACCTCGTAGCCAAAAAGGAAGAAGACTCACTTGCTAACTTGGCAAAGGAGTCCGGCATAGCGGTAACCAATTTTGGTACTCTTACTATAGGCAGCAAGAATCCGGACAGTACAGTGCCTGCAGTAGTACGTGATGCGATTGAAGAATTAGATGACAAAACCTACTTCACGCAAGTGCGTGATGGCGATGCCTTCTGGGTGATTCAAGTTACCGATCGCGTAAAACCCGTTCACTATACGCTTGATGAAGTGCGTGACCAAGTTTCGATGATGGTAAAGCAAGAAAAATTCCGCCAAATCCGTGAAGACAGAGTGTCTGCTTTGCGCAAAAAGCATACAGTTGATATTGACGCAGGAGTTGTTGGCTCATCAGCGCAAGATCCGATGGCTATGTTGCAGCAATTGTTCGCGGGCAATCAAAAAATGACGCCAGAACTTCTTGAGGCGCTTGGTGCCAGTGTGGCCGATACCGAAGAACGTATCGAAGAGGATAATCAATACCATGCGCTTACCGCGTCGGTGTAATTAAGAATGGCCATGCAGTACCGGGCTGTGTAACAAGACTATCAACGGAGTGCAGCGGTCATTCAGAGCTTCCATAGGAAGCGTGGAATCCAGGTGATTTCGACTATTTACCTGGATTCCACGTTGCCTTTATAAGGCTTCTCTGAGTGACGAGTGCTTGCACTCGTCTATAGTTTATTTTCTACTGAGGACTACTTATGAAAAAATTCTACGCCGTCGCATTGTATAGCCTTGTGCTGGTCTTGCTCGCATCAAGCTTGCAGGCAGGCAAAGAGCTGCTTGATAAAAGAGTTGGTGGCGTGAATGGGGTCATCATAACGCTAAAGCAGTTGCAGACGCCGCAGATCACCAATAATGCAAAACCGTTTACGTTTGAGCAGTATGTAGCGCATTTGCTCTGGCTTGAAAAAGCGCGTGCGCAAAATCTGGAGCCGGCGGCTGAAGAAGTAGCGCGCAGTGTGCTTCGGTATAAAGAAGAAAATGGGTTTTTGAATATGTCTGATGAGGAAGCTGATCGTGTGCTCGAAAATCACATCGGCTTGACCTTCAAGACATACGAAAAGCAATTGACTGAGCATTACATGATCGAGTCACTCAAGAGTTATGAGTTTCGTAACCGCTGCAGCGTTGCAGAGGCGGAAGTTACCGCGTATTGCAAGGAGCATCCGGTGGTTGAAGAGGCGACGTACCAGATTGAGATTGCCATATTAAAACCAGAACAAGAAAAGGCTTGGCGGGATGAGGAGCTGGCTCTTGAAAATCTTGAATGGGATGCATTTGCACCACTCAAAGAATCGCTGCTTGCGCCCCATTTGCGGGCGGTCACCGCAGTAGCTGAAGGTGAGTGCTGTCTTGCTTATGACCCAGCAAGCCAAGAAACGTTGCTCGTACGTGTGGTGGCCAAAAGCCCAGCACATGTGAAAACGGTAGCAGAGCGGTATCCAGCCGTTGAGAGCCTTCTTCAGCGTAAAAAAGTGGAAAAATATGCCCAGGAAGCGGAGAAAGAAGCGCTGACTGATGCGGTGATTGTGCGGTTGGAATAGGAAAAATCTTCTTTTTATTCTTACATTCATGTGTATACTGAAACATATAATTCCATGTGTATTCTATGTTTCAGGAAATATAATGAATAAAAGTCTTTTCTTTTTGTTGTTGGCGTGTAGTGTCCCCCAGGCTCTTGTAGTTAGCGCGGCATCACGTCCTGGTGCAGCCGCAATCGGTACCGGTATTGCGACTGCCACCTTTGGTGCAGCCGCTATTGCCGCGCAGCGTCTGTATAAAAAAGCATCAAAAGAAGCGCGGTTCAATCCGACGCCTGCAAACCTTAAAAAAGCGAAACGCTTAAAAGCTTTGGCTATTGGCCTTGGTTCGGCGGCAGCAGTTTCGTTAATTGGTGGTGGCGCGCTTACCGGCTTTCAGTATAAAAAGATGAAGCAGAAGCAAGTAGATGATGCATTACGAGAAGCTCAGGAGCGTGTGCCCTCTGGTGGAAATGCTTTGAATGGTGGAGGCGGTCGACGTGATGATGAAAATTCTCATAATGAGCAGCTATCGCTGTACATGCTTGGAACTGCTGACGCGCAGAGCATGATGTTCACGGTTAATGCCCGGGAAGTACTTGAAGCGCTTCAGGTAACGCCTGCAGATGTGGCGCTCTTTGCATCTTTTGCATCGCAGAAGAAAAAAGTATTGATGGATGCTCTTTATCGCCTTAGTGCAAAAGCAGGGGAGAATCTGATTCGCCTGTGCCTACAATCTGCGGATACGCCTCATAACCTGCTGTCAGCCTATAACGAGATTTTGCAAGTTTTATTATCTGATCGTGTTGAGTTAAGTGATGGTCGTTTGTTTGATCCTTTGTTTGCTGTAGTCAGCCAGCAAGCAACTACTGAAGAACTAGTGGGTACAGTTGTCGGAGAATTGGTGCAATGGTATCTGCACTTCGGCTCGACGTCTGGCGCCGGGAGAAAAATACGAGGCGTTTTAGAGACTTTCATTCAAGAGAAGAAGACTGCGCATATACCGATTACTCTTAGTGACGTAACAAAGATCTCCATACAAAGGTCAGTAAGCTTGCAAAAAATGTTCTCCGCTCTCGATGTGCCATTAGAGTAGTATTGTTGCTCATAGTTTAATGCCTTGCTCACTTCGTTCAAATTCGCGATGACATCTATACGGTGTTGTATCACGTTTGGGGCAAGCTGCGCTACTCATCCTTTGCCCTTTGCTGCATCCACTAAAGCAACAAATTATTGTCTCTGTTCATCATTCTTGCCAACACTGTACAGTATGAAAAATGCAACGTAAAAGGGCAGTGATGAAAAAATTAATAATGGTGTTGGCGCTGTGCGTCGGTGATGGTGCCGTTGTTGCGCCATCGGCAGAAAAGTGGCTTGCTGCCGGTGTCGGTGCTACTACGGGGTTTTCTATTGCGACAGGTAGCTTATACAGGGCGTATAAAAAGGCAGGAAAGAAAGCTGCCTTGCATCCAACGCCGAAAAACCTTAGGCGCCTCAGGCGGTGTAAAGCTTTCTACCGTGTTGCTTTGGGCTTGGCAGGCGGTGCCGGCACCGCTACTGCTGCTGGTGGGTTAGCGCATTGGTATAAGAGTCGATCTGCAGTAGCCCGGGAAGTGCCCAAGTCGCAACGAGTAGGGTCGCAGCCTGAACCGCAAGTACATCCTGGACCTGTGCTGCCGCGAGAAGAGCTTGCGAATCATCGTGGTGGTGCTGGTGGGCCTGCCGTCAGGCAAGCGCCAGCCGCGCCGTCAATTGTAGCTGCCCTTGATTATGATCCGCGCGGAATTAGGCCGATTTTTGCCCATGATGAGAGGCCGCCGCAGCCACTTATACCCCGGCCGTCTGGTGCAGCGCGTGCAGAACCGGCAGGAGAGGCATTGCTGGCACATGCAGAGTTATGTGCAAGTGTGCACGGACATTCGGTAAATATTTCTGAAGATGGTGTTGCTCACCAACTTTACGAGTCTTTACTTCCTATGGCAGTGCCAATCCCGATAGCGCTTAGAGAACATTCATTTAAGTATTGTTTTGAGGTGGTACATGAAAGAATTATGCCGCAAAGTTTCTTTGTAGTGCTGACTGCCGATGCGAAGGCATACGCGTATACAAAGGAGGGCGTACCGGTTCGTGTGCGTTCTCAGCCGGGGACTGCTGCGGCGCCCCTACGGTTGACTATAGTGTGTCCTTTTGGATTTTATTATGAAAGTAAATTCAACCACGGCATGCAGAGTCAGCTAGTGTTTTCTATGTACATGCAAGCGGTGGGGTGTGGTCGAGAAATGGACAGAATGCTTGAAACATTTACGTCGCCAATTGAATTTGCAAATGCCCACTGTTACGGCTACTGTGCGCGTGCGTTGGCAGAAAGAGCGGGGCAGAATATTACGAGCGGCATCTTTGTGGATGAGCATGGGCGAACACCGTTTGAGATTATTTTGCAAAGTAACTGTCCGGATCAGCAGAAAAAGCAGCATTTGGATTATTGGCTTAAGTTCTTTGGCAGAGAAACAGCTAACACGCAGTATGGCTTGGGTATTAATTTGTTAAAGGCGGCTATTGATAGCAATTCCGATGGATTTGTTGCAGCAGTGGTCAAGTTATACCCTCGAGCTGCGGTTGAAAACAACATTGATGGGGTAGCACCACTGGTGTATGCCATCCAAAAGAAAAAGAATCTTGCGTTGAAAGCACTGTTGGAAGCTCCAGGGATTACAGATTTCTTGTTTATGGGCGGTCATGCTGAGAGCGCGCTTACTCTCGCTATAACGAGGCAGAATTTTGAGTTTGTGCGCCTGTTGCTTGCGTATCCGGATCTGGATGTGTTTTTCCATAATGGTCGCGAACAGGCTACGCCGCTCATTCTTGCCACGCAGCGTGCTAATCAGGATATCTTTAAATTACTTTTTGATAGGTATGTCGGGAAGGATGAGTGGTTGAACCATGCGGATCGTTACGGTGCTACTGCATTGGTCTATGCCCTTGGGCTTCCTCGAATAGAAGAGCAGTATGGTGTTCGTGAGTGTGATATTGCAAGCGTGTATCCAAATGCATCCTACGCTAATGCGCTTATTGCGGCGGGGGCATCCTTGCCATCACGCCAGGATGTAGCTCCCAATTCATTGCCGGCAAAGGTATATCAGCGATGTGCAATGAGCCTGCTCAGATCCCCTGACTTTGGCGAAGAAGAAAAGAAGTTGTTTTTTACGCTGCTGGATCGTGAATGTCTGCCGTTAGAAACATTTCTAGACGGTAAATGTCTGCTTGGGCTTGCTATTGAGCAGGGTAAAGATGAGTGCGTGCAAAGGCTTCTAGAAGCAGGTTTTATCTTTAGTCAGGATGGCAGGGGGTGGAGAGCATTAACGGAAGCTGAGATTGCGAACCTTCGTCCTGTGCCGGGAAGAGTAGTGTTATTACCCGCTGGTGGTGTGGGTGGCGGGGCCGGCCGTCCGGCTCCTGGGGGGCCTCTACCTGATTATAACCCTTACCAGGTGCGCAGGATTTTTGGGCCCGAAGAACAGGTTCCGGAGCCGATTACCATGCCAATGCGCAGAGAGTATTCAAGATCACTAAGCGAAATAGGGCAGGATAAGAGAGTTAGGACTGGTCTTATCCTTCCTATGAAGACTCTTGTTGGTACAACTGT
>Ga0214923_10000278_pt1 | contig 77705 bp, 69 predicted proteins | sample LL1510_MetaG_FD_177993 | JGI IMG/M metagenome (GOLD analysis project Ga0214923, IMG submission 177993) | Freshwater microbial communities from Lake Lanier, Atlanta, Georgia, United States - LL-1510 | ecosystem: Environmental > Aquatic > Freshwater > Lake | place: USA: Georgia | collected...
TGCGTGGGCCTAGATGGACTTGAACCATCGACCTCTTCCTTATCAGGGAAGCGCTCTAACCAAGCTGAGCTATAGGCCCTTACTTTGATCGACTTTGGATCGACCTCTTCCTTGCACCAGGACTATAACCAAGCTGAGCTATAGGCCCTTACTTTGATCGACTTTGGATCGACCTCTTCCTTGCACCAGGACTATAGCCACTTTGGGCTAATGACGCTGGTATTTTTCGCGCGGTTTACGAGATTACCGCAACTTCGCGAATCTCCCAAAATGGGGGCTAGTTTGACTGCTCATCTGCGACATCCACTTCAATTCCACCAGTGAACCCTACGCTGAGGTTGTAGAGGGCAGCGAAAATTGTAGATAGAACGCTAAGTAGCACAATTTCAATAGCAGAAATCACCATGGAAAGTCCGACTAGTCGCCCCAAGGACAGGAAGTTCACGCCAGCTGAATCTTCATTTCCTGAAACGGATCTAAATAGTCCCGTTATCGCCTCAAAAACTCCGGCGGCGGACAGAAGCAGCCAAAGCACAATGGTCGCAACGATGATGATGCCAGCGATTGCTACGCCCAAGATAAACGAGGACTTGGCAACTGACCAAGGATCAAGTCGAGTAATCCGAACTTTGCGAGTGCTCGGGGCAAAATCTGCTTCTTCGGAACCTGTTGTCATCTGCTTACTCCGACTCAGATGTTTCTTCAGTTACCTCTTGGGCATCCAAAACTTCAACATCGGTTGGTTCGTCAAGATTTAATTCCTCTAGTCGTGCCAATGTCTCTGCTGATGACCTAGCAACTGCGACTACCTGGTCCTCATCGGCGACTCTCATCAACGAAACGCCCATGGTGTCGCGACCAGCTGCGCGAATTTCATCAACACGAGTGCGAATCACAATGCCATTTGAAGCAATCGCAAATAATTCATCATCGCCTTTACAAACAAGTGCGCCAGCGAGCCCGCCCCTGCGTTCGACTAAACGCATTGCCCGAACGCCTTGATTTCCGCGTCCCATAGAGCGCCACTCAGACAACTCGGTGCGCTTTGCCCAACCTCCATCAGTGACAGTAACGAGGAAGTCTTCAGCATTCGCAACTTCGAGAGACAACAGGAAGTCGTCTTCAGACTTGAACCGAATTCCTATTACACCAGTTGCACTACGGCCCATCGGACGCAAAATTTCGTCAGATGCATGGAAGCGGACCGAGTAACCAAGTTTGGAAACTAAAATGACATGATCCTGCGCGCTTACCAACTGAGCACTAACGAGTGTGTCCTCGTCTTTTAGGTTGATCGCAATCAATCCAGTACTACGCGGTGAATCGTATTCGGTTAGTTTTGTCTTCTTCACAATTCCACCACGAGTTGCCAAGACCAAATACGGAGCTTGTTCGTAACTCTTCAGATCTAATACCTGGGCGATCTCTTCATCTGGTGCTAACTGTAAGAGGTTGGCTACATGCTGGCCACGAGCATCGCGACCAGCTTCGGTCAATTCATAAGCTTTAACCCGGAAAACTCGACCCCGGTTAGTGAAGAACAAAATCCAGTTATGTGTCGTGGTGACAAAGAAATGGGCAACCACATCGTCTTGCTTAAGAGCCGCTCCCTTCACGCCTCGACCCCCACGGCGCTGTGCCCGATAGAGTGCCGCCTTAGTTCGCTTTACATAACCGTCTGCGGTAATAGTGACGACGACTGGCTCATTTACAATCAGATCTTCGTTAGTTACTTCATTTTCGTCCGCAACAATCTGCGAGCGGCGCTCATCACCAAACTTCGCCACTATTTCGGCTAACTCTTCACTGACAATCGTGCGCTGGCGGATAATGCTACCCAAGATGTCTTGATAGTCGGCAATTTCAGCCATCAACTTGTCATGCTGGTTCTGCAGTTCGCTTGCTTCTAGTGCTGCAAGCTTACGTAGTTGCATATCCAAAATTGCTTGTGCCTGAACTTCGTCAATCTCAAGTAGATCTTGTAGGCCTTGTTGAGCAACGGCTGCCGATGCTGAACCACGGATTAATGCAATCACTTCATCGATTCGGGATATAGCTTTGAGTAAGCCAATCAAGATGTGGACGCGCTCCTGCGCAATGCGAAGTCGGTAGGCAGTGCGTCGCTGGATAACTTCAATCTGATGCGCAATCCAGTTCGTGACAAACGCATCGACAGTGAGTGTGCGCGGCACGCCATCAACAAGCGCCAGCATGTTTGCGCCGAAATTGTCCTGTAGTTGAGTGTGTTTGAACAGGTTGTTTAAAACAACTTTTGCGACTGCATCGCGCTTGAGAACAATGACGATGCGCATTCCAGTGCGCGAACTTGTTTCATCGATGATGTCTGCGATGCCAGAAATCTTTCCTTGATCGTGCAGTTCAGCAATGCGTGAAATTAAGTTGTCCGGATTTACCTGGTAGGGCAATTCGGTGACAACTATGACAGTGCGCCCGCGTTTATCCTCGGTGATCTCTGTGACAGCGCGCATGGTGATGGACCCACGACCAGTGCGCTGGGCATCTTGTATCCCTCGTCTGCCAACAATTAATGCGCCGGTTGGAAAATCTGGTCCGCTAATTCGCTCCATGAGTGCTTCGAGTAACTCTTCGCGACTTGCCTCGGGATTTTCTAAAGCCCACTGCACGCCAGCGGCTACCTCGCGCAAATTATGCGGTGGGATGTTGGTTGCCATTCCCACGGCAATACCCGAAGATCCGTTAACCAACAGGTTTGGGAAGCGAGAGGGCAGTACAGTCGGTTCAAGATTTTTGCCATCATAGTTTGGAGTGAAGTCGACGGTGTCTTGATCGATGTCGCGTACCATCTCCATCGCAATTGGCGCCAAGCGGGCCTCAGTGTAACGAGCAGCAGCTGGCGAGTCGTTTCCTGGCGAGCCAAAGTTTCCCTGACCTTGCGCAAGTGGATAACGAAGCGACCAACTTTGGGTTAGACGAACCAAAGTATCGTAGATGGCACTGTCACCATGCGGGTGATACTGGCCCATCACTTCACCAACTACACGAGCGCTCTTATTAAATGCTCGGTCTGGTCGGTATCCGCCGTCATACATTGCATAAATAACTCGACGATGTACTGGCTTTAACCCATCGCGAACATCCGGTAGCGCGCGTGAGACGATAACACTCATCGCATAGTCAAGATAGGACCGCTGCATTTCTACATGCAGGTCGACTATTTCAATCTGGTCGTTGGTTTCTGAAATTTCAGTCATTAAATATCCAAGAAGCGTACGTCGCGAGCATTGCGCTGGATGAAAGTGCGGCGACTTTCGACATCTTCACCCATAAGTGTTGAAAAGAGCTGGTCTGCTTGCGCAGCATCATCAACCGAGACTTGCAGTAGGACTCTACGTTGTGGATCCATGGTCGTTTCCCAAAGTTCTTCTGCGTTCATTTCGCCAAGACCCTTGTAGCGCTGAATGTCTTCATTACGAAGTTTCTTGCCAGCAGCTAGTCCAGCTTCAACAACTTCGTCGCGCTGACGATCACTGTAAGCATAAGCAGGCGCTTCCCGAGACCATTTAATTTTGTACAGCGGTGGTTGCGCTAGGTAAACAAAACCACCATCAACTAGCGGTTTCATGTAGCGGAACAAAAAAGTTAGTAGCAAGGTGCGGATGTGCTGTCCATCGACATCAGCATCAGCCATCAAAACTACTTTGTGATAACGCAACTTATTTATGTCGAATTCGTCCTGAATTCCAGTACCAAACGCTGAAATTAGCGATTGAACTTCGGTGTTTGCCAACACTTTATCGAGTCGGGTTTTTTCAACATTCAAAATCTTTCCGCGAATTGGCAAGATAGCTTGGGTACGTGGATCACGTCCTTGACCCGCAGAGCCACCGGCTGAGTCCCCTTCAACAATGAACACTTCACACTCGCCAGGCTCAGTGCTAGAACAGTCCTTAAGTTTGCCCGGCAGTCCGCTGCCGCCAAGTAGGCCTTTTCGGTTACGAGCTAGATCACGGGCTTTGCGTGCTGCTAGTCGAGCAGTTGCTGCCTGCACTGACTTTCGGGCGATCTCTTTACCGTCGCTTGGATTTTTCTCAAACCATTCGCTCAGTTGCTCATTTACAACTTTCTGAATAAAAGCTTTGGCTTCAGTATTCCCAAGTTTTGTTTTAGTTTGCCCCTCAAACTGTGGCTCACGCAGTTTAATGGAAACTATTGCCGTTAAGCCTTCGCGCACATCTTCACCTGAAAGGTTCGAATCTTTCTCTTTCAAGATATTCCAGTCGCGGGCAAATTTATTAACTAGCGAAGTTAATGCCGCACGGAATCCCTCTTCGTGCGTGCCACCTTCAATTGTGTTAATCGTGTTAGCAAATGTGTAAACCGATTCGGTGTAACCATTACTCCACTGCATCGCGATTTCAGCACTAAGGCCGCGATCATCATCTTCGGTAGCAAACTCTATGACTTCATGATGGATTGGCGCTTTTGTGGTATTTAGATGTCGAACAAAGTCTGCGATGCCGCCTTCATAAAAATAAGTTATGGTTCGGTTTCCACGCTCAATTACTTCTTCGCCTTTTTCGTCGGTGCCTAGAAAGGTAGCCACTCGTTCGTCAGTTAGCGTTAAAGTAAGCCCGCGATTTAAAAATGCCATCTCTTGGAAACGTCGAGCTAAAGTATCAAAGTCATAGTGGGTTGTCTCAAAAATGTCGGCATCTGCCCAAAATGTAACAGTTGTTCCGGTTTGATCGGTTTTACCGCCTTTGGCTAAGTCGGCGCGCGGTACGCCATGGTCATAAGACTGCGTCCAAATTGCACCCTCGCGCTTTACTTCTACATCGACATGCGTTGATAGCGCGTTCACTACCGAGACACCTACGCCGTGCAAGCCGCCCGAAACTGCGTACCCGCCGCCGCCAAATTTTCCTCCTGCGTGCAAAACCGTAAGCACAACTTCAACAGCCGGTTTTCCTTCTGATGGAACAATGTCCACAGGAATTCCTCGGCCGTTATCCCGCACCCGCACTGCGCCATCAGCCAAAATCGTCACGTCTATGTGAGTGCAATGTCCTGCTAATGCTTCATCAACTGAGTTATCGACTACCTCGTAAACCAAGTGATGGAGTCCTCGTTCACCGGTAGAACCGATGTACATTCCAGGGCGTTTACGAACAGCATCCAGGCCTTCTAAGACCTGGATGGCACTGGCGTCATAAGACACTAGTTAGCCTTCCAGTTAGTGGGATAAAACCCCCGATATTCAGCAGAAAATAGGGCCACTGGATGTCGGGTTTGAGTACCTTAATCCTATCGGTTTTCTGGTCAATTTTTGTTGAAAAAACTACCCATATGTGTCACGTGGACCGCGACCCGAAACGCTGCGCAAGCCATGCTTCCAAGACGGCGCTGTCGGACCTAAAACTTTGATCTCAGTGATTGTTCCGCTACCAAATTCTGCATCAATCTTTTCTTCGATTGTTGAAAGCATCAGTCGAATTTGAGTCGCCCAAGCAGTTGATTCTGCGCGTAGGACTAGCACTCCTGAGCTCCCACTTGAAGCTAAATCTAAAGTTTCAATTTGAACATGATTAGCAATGTCATCCCCAACAAGTGCTGGCCATAGTGTTTTCACTTTTCCAGCGACGATGTTTAGATCCCAGCCTCTAGTCACAATCAGGTGGTCGATCAACATCGCTAATGTTGCTGGGTCGCGCACATCTGGACCGGGGCCACTTCGTTGGTCGGCTGCTACTCGGTTCGTTGTGTTGCTTGAACGCGGTTGAATGCCTCGGCGAAGTCGAGCTCGACTAAGAACTGATTTAAGAAACTCTTGCTGGCTACTGGTCAGCATGAGTCAACTCATCTGGTAGCCAATAATTAGTGGATTTAAGTTCATCTGGGATGTCTTTGGTGTCTGCAACAGTGATTAGAGTTTGTTCAACAGCAGAAATTACCGAAATTAATCTTGATCGGCGGCGGGCATCTAACTCAGCGAAGACATCGTCGAGAATTAAAATCGGATCAGACTCAAATTCTCTAAGAACTGCAAATGTTGCTAGCCGAAGGGCAATCGCCACTGACCAAGATTGGCCATGTGACGCAAAATTGCGAACCGGTGCACTGTTTAATTCAAGTAACAAATCGTCTCGATGTGGTCCTGACAATGTTTGGCCGCGAGATATTTCTTCTTTAATTCTAGATTCTAGGGCTGTTTGAAGTTGGTTTGATATCTCCGTTAAGTCCCTGGCATTTTTGGTCAGCCAGCTCGCTTGATAGCTTGCTTGAATGGGTTCGGTCGCGCCACTTATCACATTTCCAAATTCAGTTAAGTGCGGAACTAATTTTTCTATTGCGTTAAGACGATTAAAGACAAGCTCTGCGCCAAATTTGATTAGTTGCTCATCCCAAGCACTAAGTGTTGCTTTTGCGGTTTCGCCTAATGGCCGACCGGCAGCCGACTTAAGTAGGCTGTTTCGCTGTTTTAACGCTTTTTCATAATCATGTTTTACTTCAACAAGCCTCGGGGTCTGCAAAATTAGGAACTCGTCAAGGAAATTTCTTCGCGAAGCTGGCTCATTTTTTACTAGATTTAAATCTTCGGGTGAAAAAATTACGGTTTGAATTATCCCTGCAACATCTTTTGGTTTTCGAGTTTGCGAGCCGTTAACTTCAAAGGTGTTTGGCTTCTCACGGTTAATTGTGACGGCAACTTTTGCTTGTCGGTTTTGTTTTTGTGCACAGAGTTCTATGAAGGCGCTATCGCAGTTATGTTTAATTAGTGGACCATCTTGATTCACTCGATGGCTTTGAAGTGTCGAAGTGTAATGAATTGCTTCGATCACATTTGTTTTTCCAAGGCCATTTCGGCCGATGATTGCCGTGCTCCCTGGTGTTAGTTCTAAGCGGAATAACTCGTGGTTTCGAAAATTAACCAGTCCGATTGAATTTATTCTCATTAGTCGAGTCGGCGAGGCAGTAACAAATATTTATGTGCATCTTTGGCCGGGCCATTTATTTCAGATAATCCGGTTAGGAGTGCTGGTTTCATTGGTTCCTTCAATTCAATTTGTGTGAACGGCTCATTGATTGAAGTTAGACCTTCGATTAAAAAGTGTGGGTAGAAACCAAGAGTAAGTGGCTCCCCAACTAGAGAGCTTTCAAGATACTCACGGGCCTCTGATCTTTCACCAACTCCACCAGCCCCGAATACACAAGTTTCTCCATCGGAAAAACTCAAGGCGATTGGCGAATTGTTGTCTAGTACGAGCGAGACACGCTTCACGGTTTCAATAAGTTTTGCCGTGTCTATCTGAACTGTCGAGGTTGTTTCGAATTCCAATAACGATTTATAGGTGGGGAAAGATGTGGCTATAGTTCGGCTAATTGTTTGTCGGTAACCGGCGGTGATTCCGATTAAGCCCTCGTTTCCCTGGGAAAACGAGAGTGTTATTTCTTCGGTTCCTGAAATAGATTTTGCTACATCAACGATATATTTTGCTGGCACTAATGCTGTAGTAGAAATTTTGGTTGATATTGGTGACCAGTTTAATTTTGCAACAGCTAGTCGGTTACCATCTGTGGCTGCGAGCTCCATGTTGTCGCCTTCGATGATGAAGTTTATTCCTGTTAGATGTTGTCTAAAGTCATCGCGAGCTGCCGCAACACCAATTTGTGAAATAAGTGTGGTGAATTCTTTTGAGTTTACAGTTCCTGAGGGTTCTGGAATTTCTAGTGCTGGTGGATATTCTGCGGTTGGCATGGTTTGTAAAGTAAATGATGATCTACCACTTGTGATTTCCACCCTGGTTCCTGTTGCAACAAAGTCAATAGGTGCGGCAGGTAGCGCTCGCATGATGTCAGATAGGAGCCGACCAGAAATTAGCACCTCGCCTGGTTCATAAACATTTGCATTAATTACCTCTTGATTGCGTACATCCAAATCTGAACCTGAAATAGTTAATTTGTTATCTGAAGCAACAATGTGAATTCCGCGCAAAATTGGTTGCGTCGGCCGTTGAGGGATTACCCGCCCCACCCAAACAGCAGCTTCGGCGATTAAATCTCGATCGACTTGAAACTTCACAATAAATTCCTTAAAAGATCAATATGTTTTGGTACTTAGTACTTTAGTGAGCCTCAATGTTGGCACACACACCAGACAAGTATCAATAAAACACAAAATTACAAGACAGATTTTGTTATCTACAGGTCAGTTGGTTGTCGGTCAGCAGATATATATCTTTTTCGTAGTTGTAGTAGCACCCGTGGAAAGTGTGGAAAAACGACATTTGCTCAATAACCAAAAGTATTTTTAAGCGGTATAACCTTGTGGATAACCAACAGGCTTATCCACATTAACTCTAAGGCCAGAAGGTTATCCACAGTTATCCACAGGATTTTGTGGACGCCCCAAAGGTTGTTAGCAGGTTTCCTACAGAATGAAAACAACCAAAATTTAACACTAGCTTTTATCCACAAAGTTATCCACAATGTGCATATATGCAACTTCTGGTTCTTTATTGACATAATGTGCAAAATTACACATTTAACAATATTTACCTAAATCTAGCGCGGCTGAGCCTTAATCCGAGCTGTTAAGTCGCTTACTTGGTTGTAGAGGCTGCGGCGTTCGGCAATAAGTTGGCGAACCTTACGATCTGCGTGCATAACTGTCGTGTGGTCGCGGCCACCAAACTGTTGACCAATTTTTGGCAGTGATAAATCAGTAAGTTCACGGCACAAATACATAGCGATTTGGCGCGCGGTAACCAGTGTTCGTGACCGGCTAGCGCCAGTTAAATCCTCTAGTGTCACACCAAAATAATTTGCCGTCTGAGCCATAATTGAACTCGCTGAAATTTCTGGTCCACTTACATCGGTAATTAAATCTTTTAAAACAATCTCTGCCAGATTTAAATCAACTGGTGCCCGGTTCAAGCTAGCAAATGCAGTTACTCGAATAAGTGCGCCTTCAAGTTCTCGAATGTTTGTTGACATTTTTGAAGCAATAAATTCCAAAACATCTTGAGGGGCACTCAATCTTTCTTGAGCGCATTTTTTCCGAAGGATCGCAATACGAGTTTCTAAGTCAGGTGGCTGTACATCAGTTGGTAACGCACTAGCAAACCTAGAAACCATCCGATCCTCAAAACCCTGAAGTTGTTTTGGTGGCAAGTCCGATGTAACCACAATTTGCTTATTGGCATTAATCAATGTATTCCAAGTATGAAAAAACTCTTCCTGCGTCTGGACTTTTCCACTCAAAAACTGAATGTCATCAACAAGCAAAACATCAATATCACGGTACTTACGCTGAAATTCTTTTGCCCGGTCATCGCGGATTGAGTTAATGAACTGGTTGGTGAACTCTTCACTACTTACGTATCGAACTTTTGATCCGGCATAAAGTGTTCGCGTGTAATGCCCAATTGCGTGTAGTAAATGCGTCTTGCCAAGACCAGACTCACCATAAATGAATAGTGGGTTATAAGCCTTACCTGGAGCTTCGGCGACGGCGCGAGCAGCAGCATGAGCAAATCGGTTTGAGGCACCCGGCACGAAAGTGTCAAAAGTATATTTCGGATTTAGTCGACTTCCTTCTTCATCGGTACGAGGTGCGGGTGCGGGTCCGCGTGAAGCTTGTGGCGGCAAGGCTGGATTTGGATCCGAAGTAAGTTCAGCGGTCTCAATGTCAGCATATGTTGAGTCAGCCAAATCGTCAGTTGCATCATCGTCTAGTTCCGGTGCAATTGATTCATCTACGGTTACCGCTAGTCGCACTTCACGACCCAAAGTTGCAGAAAGTGCATCACACACAATTGGACTTAATCGACTCTCTAAGACATCTTTTGTAAATTCATTAGGTGCTGCGATCAACGCTGTGTCACCGACTAAGCCAAGGGGGCGAGTTAAGGTGACAAATGCCCGTTGCTGGGCGGTCAACGCACCTTTAGAAAGTGACTCGAGTGTTTGAGCCCAAATATCAGTTAAATCAACACTTTCCATAGATTTCCCCTCACAATATCCACAGGCTAGAAGTAGCAGACTACGACCTGTGGATAAATTTGACAAGCGGCTGTGCAAAAAATTTAAATGCTTAGGTTTTAAGTGGCAAACAACCCAGTTTGACCAGCAGAGACAGACCGCGTATCTTTGTGATGTTAATTGACTTCCCGAAAGAGCTGCAGAAATGTCAAAGCGTACCTTCCAGCCGAATAACCGTCGCCGGGCCAAGACTCACGGCTTCCGTGAGCGCATGAGCACCCGCGCTGGCCGTGGCATTCTTTCCGCCCGCCGGGCAAAGGGTCGCGCCCGCATTTCAGCGTAAACTGCAATGCTTCCTGCCGCCCTGCGGCTTGGCAAATCGCCTAAAATCGCCGAAACTTTAAAATCGGGTCGCCGTTATGCCAGTAAATATTTCGTTCTTCACGTAGTTAGAACCGAAGATCAATGTGCCACCTTTGCTTTTGCCGTCAGTCGAAAAGTTGGAAATTCTGTTGTTAGGCATCGAATAACTCGGCAATTACGCCAAATTGTTACGCAAAACCTGGAAAAAGTACCCGCTGGTAGTCGAATTGTGGTGCGCGCCTTACCGGAAGTGGTAGATGCACAATTTACAGATTTGAATCGGGCGTTCACTGAGACAATTAGCAAAGTTCACTAATAGGTTTATTTCAATGATCAAAGCACTATGGCAAACCACGTTTGGGCGAGTTTTCAAATTCGTAGTTATCTTGCCAATCCGCGGTTATCAGAAATTTATTAGCCCTATGTTTGGTCCCACTTGCCGTTACTATCCTTCGTGTTCCACTTACGCCATACAGGCGGTTACTACACACGGAGCAATCAAAGGTATTCTGTTAGCCGCGGGGAGATTACTTCGGTGCCATCCCTGGGCGGCCGGTGGTGTTGACCCAGTTCCAGAAAAAGGAACTTGGCGAAGCTCAAAAGTAATTGAAATTTCAACTAATAATGATAGGCAGGTAAGTCAAGGATGAATCCGATTAATTGGCTGGAAACCATAGTCGCGAGTATTTTGACGTTCTTCCATCGCATCCTGTCAATAATCTTCTTGCCATCAAGCGGATGGGCTTGGGGCTTATCCATAGTTGGCCTAGTGGTTTTAATTCGAATCTTGCTAATTCCACTTTTCGTTAAGCAAATCAAGAGTCAGCGCAACATGCAGCTAATTCAGCCAAAAGTCAAAGAGATTCAGAAAAAGTATGCCGGCGACCGGGAGCGAACTTCCCAGGAACTAATGAAGCTCTACAAGGAAACTGGCACCAATCCACTTTCAAGTTGCTTGCCGATTTTGGCTCAAGCACCAATTTTCTTTGCCCTGTTCCAAGTTTTGCAGGGGATCGCACAATCCCATCCAAAAGGCGGAATGTCCAGTGAATTAGTGGACTCGGCACATAATGCAACCATCTTCGGCGCTCCGCTTTATGCCACCTTTACTCATCGAGGTACTACTGCGAGCCCAGCTGCGACAGCTTGGGTCACCGTCATTTTAATCATCTTGATGACTGCCACTACCTTTCTAACCCAGCGTCAATTAATTGTTAAGAACTCAGCCCCAGATAACCCAATGGTGCAGCAGCAGAAAATTTTGCTCTATGTTTTCCCATTTATTTTTGCCATCTCAGGCATCAACTTTCCGGTTGGTGTGCTGCTTTACTGGCTGACAACAAACATCTGGACGATGGGCCAGCAGTTCTATGTCATTCGTAATAGTCCGCAACCGGGAACTCCCGCTGAAGCGGCACTCAAAGCACGAAAAGATGCCAAGGCTGCTAAAAAATCGGGACCAATCACCGACTCTGAAAGCTCGCCCACCCCGGATACAGAATCAAAGACTCAACGCAACCAACCAACCCGAAAGTCTCGCAAGAAGAAAAACTAGGTTTCACGTGAAACGGTCAACCTCCGTTTCTCATAGAAAGGGACAACATGTCTGAAAAATCTGAATTACTAGAACAAGAGGGCGATATCGCCGCCGATTATCTGGAAGGCATCTTGGATATCGCCGATCTTGATGGCGACATCGACATGGATGTACAAAACGGTCGAGCGATGGTCAGTATTGTTGGCGCTGAATTAACTCAGCTAGTGGGCGATAAAGGTAAAGTTCTAGACGCACTTCAGGAGCTCACCCGCCTTGCAGTGACTCGAGAAACTGGTGAGCGTTCTAGATTAATGCTCGACATCTCAGGCCATCGAGAGAAAGTACGAGCTGAGTTAACGATTCTCGGCCAAGAGACCGCTGCCAAAGTCTTAGAATCAGGCGAGCCAATTAAGTTGCGTGTAATGACGTCTTTTGAACGCAAAATTGTCCATGATGCGGTTGCCGAGGCTGGCGCGAAGAGCGTTTCCGAGGGCGAAACCCCTAATCGCCGAATTGTCGTTCACCCTGCCTAGTTGCCTAGCTAATCCACGAAAGCAAAATGGACTAGTTTTTCAAAGTGGTGGTTGTTTCACGTGAAACATCAAAATCTTCTAGATCAGTACCCTGCCGTAGCACAGCAACTTAGTTCATATGCCCATTGGCTAGAAACCGAAGGCGTGATTCGCGGTTTAATTGGACCTCGCGAAGTGGACCGGATTTGGGATAGACATTTAGCCAATTGCGCTGCAGTTGCTGAGCTTATTCCTGCTAGGGCAAAAGTAATCGACATTGGTAGCGGTGCTGGTTTGCCAGGATTAGTGCTGGCAATAATTCGCCCAGATTGTGCGGTGACTTTAGTTGAGCCACTTCTACGCCGAAGTGAATTTCTGCAGGAAGTAGCTTCGGATCTCGGTTTAGCGAATGTTGCCGTTTTGCGAGCTAGAGCAGAGCAGGTTACCGAGCAGGCTCAAGTTGTCACAGCTCGTGCGGTAGCTCCATTAGCAAAGTTGTTAGGCCTAGCTATGCCGTTAGTTGCGCCAGGCGGAGAGTTACTTGCGATGAAAGGCAGTAATGCTGCCGGTGAAATCGAGCAGGCAGCTGAAGAACTTAAGGGGTTGTACGCGCAAATTTGCCAGGCGGGGCAAGGTTTAGTGTACCCGCCTACTACGGTAGTTCGAGTAGTTCGCAACTAAATATTCGTTCGTAACCAAGCAAATAAATTTACCTGGGTGGCACCGTCAGGCGTGTCTGCTAAATACAATATGCTTACCGCAGAAGGTGGGGCCAAAACATGGATTTCAGCCAAGAAGATACGCCATTGGCAGCAGCAGCGGCTGCTGCCGTCTATGTGCGCACTGGTCTAAAGGGCAGTTTTCCAAAGCCAAAGCACCCTAGGGTTTTAACAGTCGCAAACCAAAAAGGTGGAGTGGGAAAAACGACATCAGCAGTAAATCTCGCTGCTTCAATGGCCCTAGGTGGATTAAACGTTTTGGTAATAGATCTTGATCCACAGGGAAATGCATCGACCGCACTAGCGGTGGACCATCAAGAAGAGGCCGTAGGAACATATGACGTGCTTGTGGATGGGGAGCCAATAACTCAATGCATGTCGCCTGCTCCTGGCTATGAAAGCCTTTGGTGTTTACCGGCCTCGTTAGATCTTGCCGGTGCTGACATCGAGTTAATCACTAGTTTCTCTGAAACTGAACGGCCATTTCTGTTGCGCAAGGCCATCGCTTTACTGCTTGAAACCAATGATTTTGACTACATTTTTGTAGATTGCCCGCCGAGTTTAGGCATGCTCACGATCAATGCTTTAGCTGCCGTATCTGAGGTTTTGATTCCAATTCAGTGTGAATTTTATGCTCTTGAAGGTGTTCAGCAGCTACTCAGAACAATTGAGTTCGCACGGGATCGACTAAACCCAGAGTTAGCAGTAAGCACAATTTTGCTAACCATGTTTAACTCAAGGACTAACCTCTCCTTGCAGGTGGCAGAGGAAGTCCGAAGTTACTTCGGTGAGCTAGTCCTGGCAACCGCCATCCCAAGATCAACCTATGTGGCTGAAGCTCCATCATTTGGTCAAAGCGTACTAACTTACGACCCGGGCTCCACTGGTGCGGTTGCGTATTTGGCGGCCGCCCGGGAAATTGCAGCACGCGGATAGAAAAGGAAAACTAATGGCAAAACGACAAAGTCTTGGGCGAGGTCTTGGCGCGCTGATACCGGATGTTTCACGTGAAACAACTCACTCAGCCACAGCTAAGAAGTCTGATGCGGGCAGCCCAAAGCCAGCAAAAGCGTCTAAATCTGTGACACAAAAAGCTGCAAACTCAAAGGAGACGGAGTTAAGCGGTACAAAAAATGCTGATGCCATGTCAGTAGCTGGCCTTACTTTGGTGGAGCTACCAATCCGAAAGATTGTGCCAAACCCGGCTCAGCCGCGAAAGCATTTTGATGAAGATGCCTTGTCTGAGCTGGTCCACTCAATTGAGGAAATCGGCTTGCTACAACCTATTGTTGTGCGGGCCACGCCTGAAGGCTACGAACTAGTTGCTGGCGAACGTCGCTTACGGGCTAGTAAAAAGGCCGGCTTAAAAACTATTCCGGCTTTGGTGCGAGAGACCGCAGACGACCAAATGCTGCGCGATGCCTTATTGGAGAATCTGCACCGCTCCCAACTAACTCCGTTAGAAGAAGCTGCCGCTTATCAGCAACTGCTAGAGGACTTCGGTTGTACACAAGAAGAGTTGGCTAGCAGATTGGGTCGGTCGCGCCCGCAAATCTCTAACACCTTGCGCTTGATGAATTTGCCACCGACGGTGCAACGCCGGGTAGCAGCAGGGGTTATTTCTGCTGGCCATGCCAGGGCATTGCTTGGTCTCAAAGACGCAGCGGCAATTGAGAAGCTTGCGGCTCGCATTGTGGCAGAGGGACTGTCGGTTCGAACGGTTGAAGAGATAGTTGCCGTTGGCTTAACAGATAGCGAACCTGCCAGCAAGAGACCGCAAAGTAAGGGAACGCTTAGTGCCCCAGGACTTGCTGAACTGAGTCAGCGAATGACAGATCGGTTGGACACCCGCGTCACGGTTATGGTCGGCCAGAAACGAGGAAAAGTGGTAATTGAATTCGCCACCCTTGAAGATCTGCGCCGCATTGTGGAAATCATTGATCCACCAACCCGGGGAATGTTTGGTGAACCTCTACTTTAGGGTTTTGCACAGGTGAACAACCTGTGGAGAAGTAAATAATTGTGACCCACATCACATTTATTTGAGTGCTTAACCTCAGTCACCCTCCCCAAAGCAAAATCTTTGGTGCGCCTGCAGAAAAACCGGTTCAGTTAGCCAATTCGTACGGCAAGAACTCGGCCGATCGAGACTGCTAGCGCACTAGAAATAGCGTCTCGCTGCTGTGCATTACTTAGGATCTCACTATCTCGCACATTCGAGGCATAACCCAAATCAATCTGTACAGCCGGCATCTTGGTCAATCGTAATAAATCCCATGTGCGGGCATGGGTCCGACAATCTTTCAGAGCTGTGCGATTGGTGATCTCTTGTTGCACGGTCTCAGCCAGACGCGCACCCATCGCTGAACGAGAGAGATTGTGGCCAAAAAATGAGGTAGCGATTCCATTTGCTTGAGCATCTGGGCAGACATCGAGATGTAGCGAAACTACTAGATCTACTTTTTGATCATTGGCTAATCGAGCACAGTCCTGCTCATCAGGCCGTGCAGAATTCTGCGCACGGGAAAGGATTACTAAACTCCCAGCCGCAGCGAGCCGGCCTTCGAGTCGAGTAGCGATGTCCCAACAGATTTCGCCTATCGTTAAGTTGCTTCCTGCCAGTGGTGTAGCACTGTCACTAATGTCAAGCAAAATACTCGCGGACTCAATAGTGTGTTGCGCCTCGAGCGCAGCCAAATCTCGCAGATGCTCTTGACTACCCCCGGTAACTGTGCGGGCTAACCGAGCGAAAGCAGCAAATACCGCGGGACCACAAGTGCCATCATCAGACAATCCAACACTTCGCTGAAACTCACGAACTGCGCGGTCCGTTTGTGGACCAAAGACACCATCAAGTCGATCAAGATGAAAACCGAGCTCTTGTAATTTGTGTTGTAAGGTCGCAACATCTTCACCATGAATCATTTTTCCGGGCATGTAGGTAAGAATCCGATCCCCGAGAATCCAATGAGCTTCTTCGAGTCGGCGATAAGTTTGTGGACCAATAATTCCATCAATAGTCAACCCGCGTGATTGCTGAAAAATTCGCACGGCTTCAAGCAGTTGGTCATCAAAGACTTCGGACGGGTGAGTACCCTGATCAGAAAGCAATCCAAGACGCGATAGGCGTTGTCGGATCTCTACTACAACTGGATCGACGTCACCATTTCGCAGTGAAACGGTAATCATTGTGAATTTAGATATGTTCAGCTAACTCAGCAAGCAGAACAGACTTCGGTTTCGCGCCGATAATCTGCTTGACCAGCTGGCCATCTTTGTAAAGATTCAAAGTCGGAATCGAAGTGATTCCACTGTTTGCTGCAATAGCTGGATTCTCATCTACATCTATCTTTGCAATTACCAACTTGTCTGATAGCTCAGCAGCAAGTTCATCAAGAATCGGAGCCACCTGCTTACACGGTCCGCACCAGGTAGCCCAAAAATCAACCAATACCGGCTTGCTATTGGCAAGAACCGTCTCTGCAAATGTGGCATCGGTTACTTGTACTGTTGCACCCATGTTTTTCTCCTTAAGGTGGTCTTCGCTCACTCAAGCATAGAGTGTGACGAGCCGAGTTTAGCCTTTGTGTGCCAAATAACGTTCGGCATCTAGTGCTGCTGCACAGCCTGAACCGGCAGCAGTAATCGCCTGGCGATAAGTGTGGTCAACTAAGTCCCCGGCGGCAAATACGCCCGCTAAATTTGTGGCGGTCGAATTTGGCTTCGTCAAAACATACCCTTGATCATCTAGATCAACTTGCCCTTTAACCAATTCGGAGCGGGGATCGTGACCAATAGCAACAAAGAGCCCAGTAACTGGTAACTCGGATGTTTCTCCTGTATTTGTGTCTCGGAGCGTAACTCCAGTCAACTTTCCTTCGCCGTGGATCTCGGCTACTTCACTATTCCAGGCAAATTTAATTTTCGGATCATTATGCGCGCGTTGCGCCATAATTTTACTTGCCCGCAGCTCGCCACGGCGATGAATCAGGGTAACGCTATCGGCAAATCGAGTCAGGAAGGTTGCTTCTTCAATCGCTGAGTCGCCACCACCAACTACAGCAATGTTTTGTCCACGGAAAAAGAATCCATCACAAGTTGCGCACCAAGAGACACCATGACCCGAGAGAGCTTTCTCATTTGGTAAACCAAGTTCGCGATATCCAGACCCAGTAGCCAAAATTATGGCGTGACTTTGGCGGTGCTTGCCTGAACTATCTGTTACCGTTTTGATTTCACCGACCAGATCTACCGAAGTAACATCATCAGTTATAAACCGCGCGCCGAATCTTTCTGCCTGGGCGCGCATATTCTCCATTAGCGCAGGACCCATGATTCCTTCTGGAAAGCCCGGAAAGTTCTCAACCTCGGTAGTGTTCATTAGTGCACCACCGGCGGTAACGGCACCTTCAAAGACAATCGGATTGAGTTGCGCCCGAGCAGCATAAATTGCCGCCGTATATCCACATGGACCAGAGCCAATGATGATTACCTGGGCTACTTCGTTATCCATAAGAGTCCTTACTATGTGTACTTGCTTTGATTAGTTTACGCAGTCGGGCGTCTAGGCAGTTGACTAAGTATCAGTTACAACCCGATCTTGACTTCAGCTATTCCACCAACCAAGCTGCCGAACTGATTTCTCGGAAGTTTAGTAAGCCAAATTAGAACATAGCGCCCCGTTACTTTTTGGGATGAACTGAAATTATGCACTTGATCGGCATTGCTCACTGTTGCAAGCACGGTTGCTTTAGCAGTATCTGGCTCTGGGTCATCGGAAATAAAAACAGTTCCACTGTGTGCCGGAGAGGAAAATGTAACTTCTACTTGGCGGATGTTCGTCCGTTTGCCCAAGTCAACCACTAATCCCACACCCGACTTTTGCGACCAGCTATTTGTGAAATACGGGATTGTCTCCCAGGCCGTTTCTAAATCACCATCGATTGCAAATTTGGCTAGTTTTGGATTTTCCGCACCGTCACCAAATGGGTCATAATCTCTGGCATCGACAGGAGTTGCGTAAATAGTTGGCCAGACATCAGCACTTGCTGACGGCGTAGCCGAAAGTGTATTTGACTGAGTAGGAGAACTAGTTGGTGTCGCGGCAACGGCAGGCCTGCTCGGCAGACTTGCAGGGGTATTCAAAAAATTGTGAGTCATTAGTTGCCAGCCCAGCCAACCGAACAAGTATGTGCCAACAATCGCTAATGCAACTGCTCTAAGTCGATGCGGCCTAGGAATGTCCTTGCCATGCCAATTAACTTCATGTCCGGTCCAGCGATTTACCGCTGACCTTAGGTCCTCAAGCAAGGAGGCATTTGCGAGAGAAATTTCGTGGATTAACTCAGCTGTTGAAGTAATGCTGCCATCTTGTGTTTTTTCATAGAGCCGATCGATTGCTTCGCCAACCCCATTTCGTTGTTGACTTGGCAAAGTCAAGGTTCGATTCTCCAAGATTTCAGCGCCGGGCAGTGCGCCAATTGGCCCCGATGGCCAAGTAGCGGTCACCATCGCAAAAAGCAGATCGCCAATCCCCGCAATATCAGTAATTTTGCTTTTCCCATCAACGCCAAACAGCGCGCCGTCGATGCCAAAGCCGGTTACTCGGATCTCGCCTGCGTCATTTAGATAGATATTTCTCGGCCGTAATCTGCCATGAATAAGACCAAGCTCATGCATCGCGCCGATAGCCAATGTCGCTTGGGTCAGAATGCGAAGCGCCTCTTTGGTGGAAAGCGGCTCCAGATTTTTACCTACGATGTGGTCAATCGTCTGGCCATCAACCCATTCCGTTACTACGCCTAAATATGGTTCAGTTTCATCTATGGTTCGAACTCCAAATACAAAATCCCGCTCAACAATATCCAAAATTGCAACCGCATTTCTACCGCTGTTGACGGCCGCTGCTTTGGCATGAACCAGCAGCGGCATAGCTCTCGGATCTTTATGTGGTAGCAATACGATGCAGACTACTCGCTGCAACGAATTATCTATTGCCCGCCAAAGTAGGGCATTATGGCTTGAATTTATTTGGACATCCAAGGAGTAGCGATCAGTGAAAGTCCGAGCTGCCATCCTTAGTCCTTGCTCAAAATACGCTTTTTGATTTGAAGTATGATGTCATTCACCTCAGAGATGCGCATCAACTTTGCCAACGCCACATAACTTACCGCAAATAAAACGGTAAACACTGACAGTTGGACGAAGGAAGCGAAGGATTTTCCATCAGTAACCAGATTGATAGTAAGCAGCCAGCTAGTAGCTCCACTTAGTGCGGCACCCACCAAAGTACGGGCAAGTAGCTGAACTAATTTTCCAGATGGCACAGTTTTAAATCGTCTAGTCACCCGATACCAGGTAATAACGCAAATCACCAGGTAGGCAATTGAGTAGGCGACTGCCAGGCTTAGTACTTTGTATTTGTCAGGTACGGTGAAAAAAAGTGTTAAGCCGATACCCATGTGCAGCACATTAAACCCAAGATTTAGCAGGAATGGGGTTTTGGTATTTTCCTGAGCGTAGTAGGTGCGTAGTAGTACATAAAATATTGAGAAAGCGGGTAATCCCAAAGCAAACATGCTTGAGATATAACCAACCGCCGCTCCTTGCTCGCTACTTGCAGCGCCATGCCCATACATAATCACACCGATTTGGCTGCCCATGAAAACCAGAATTATTGCTGCTGGAATTACGAATGTGATCACATTGCGAAGTGCTATCGCAAGCTCTGAACCAAATTCAGACAGATTTTCGTCATGTGAATGTTTGCTAAGCCGTGGAAGTAGTGCGGTAATTATTGAAACGGTAATTATTGAATGAGGCAGCATCATCATTAGTTGCCCCTTTTGATAAGAGGTAAAGCCAATCGCAACCTGTGCATTCTGCTGCGCCACGACGTTGGCGTAAGTGGTCAGTTTGGAAATGATCAGGAACGAAATTTGATTTACGAAAACAAAGCCAATGGTCCAAACTGCCAGATCACCGAGTTTGCCAAGTCCAGTATTTCGGAAATCAAAACGAGGAGTGTAGGAATAACCGCTCTTAGTTAAAGCCGGAATTAAAATAACCGCTTGGGCAACTACGCCGAGCGTTGTTCCTGCTCCAAGCAGTGCTAGCTGTCCATTAGATACCGTAATCGTTGAGGGCATTTTGTCTGTTATCGCCATGAACCCGATTGCACTCAAAATGACAATGAAATTATTTACTATCGGGGCAAACATCGGAAGTTTGAAAACATCCCGCGCATTTAATATTTGTGACTCAAGGGTATAGATCCCATAAAAGATTATTTGCGGGATACACCAGATGGCGAATATGACTGCTACATGAAAGTCTTTACTGGTCCAGCTATTAGTTGCATACAAATGAACAATTAGCGCCGATGTAGCAAGTGCAATAGTAACTATGACTAGCAACAAAATGCCGACAAGAGTTAAGAGTCGATCCGTAAACATCTTCCCGTTATCAGAATCATCCTTCATGTGCCGAACCAGCGCGGGGATAAAGACTGCATTTATTGCGCCGCCAGCAATCAGAATGTAAATGATATTAGGCAAACTATTTGCCACCGAGTAAGTGTCTGAGAAAACTCCGGTACCGATTGCTGCTACCAGAGCAATGTCGCGACCGACGCCAGTGATTCGGCTAAGTAGCGTGCCGAGCGCCATTCCTGATGTGTTTCCTAGCCCAATGGACATCGAGTCACCCTAACTCTGGTTTTGTGGACGCAAGTCATCGTTAAAGTTATCGCGACTTACCACCACGTCGCTTTCGCGCAGCATTCACGATGGCAAAAAGTAGCAACAGCCCACAAGCTCCCCACACCAGAGTACGTGCCAAAGATTGGTAACTAGAGGAGGTTAAATAGATTTCTTGACTAATGTTTAATTTTTTATCAACTGAGTTAAGCAAGTTAACGGTCACTGGAACGCTTCCGGTGCCTTGCAACTTAACTGGCACAGATACTGTTACTCGCTGGTTATTTGGCACCGAGATCAAGTCAGTAGTAACCGACTGAAATTGAGAGCTTGACGCACTTGTCAACTGGGCCTTTACCTGAATTGGGTATCCAGATTTATTAGCGATTGTCAGTGGGATGTCAGTTGATTGGCTGGCAAAAGAAATCCTGGTAGAGGTTTGTATTGCTATGTTGCGCCGAATCTGGTTCAGGTAGGACTGGTTGACTTTGAGGAAATAATTGGCATGTCTGGGTTTTGCGAAAGTTTCCGAAAAACTGCGCAGTCGAGCAGATTCGAATCCTGCGACAAATCCTTCATTCTCAATCGCTGCCCCAAGCACTTTTGCCCCACGAACGAGTTTGTTGGCACTTTTGAGCAACCCTTTAGAAAACGGATTTTGTTTGCCTGCCACATAACCCGCATCGGTACTCAAACCATCGGAGGTTTGAGAAAGTGCGACGATCTGCGCCCACCGGCTATTGGTCAAAGAATTTGAAATGCGCTGAAGTTCTCCTGATTCTGGGTGCCAGAATGGCGGAGTTAAAATCGCGATTGTCCGCCCTTGGAATGGCGCTTCGGCTGTAATCATCGCAGTATGTGCCAATATGCAGTTGAGCCGTCGGTCACTACTTAGTTGGCTGAAGCATCGCGAAGTTTCCGCATCATAAATAATCCCTGGCAGGCCATTAACGCTAGCTCGTGCAGCTGAGGTAGTAATTCCAGTCCCGGCAATAAAGGTATTTGAAAGCACAGGTGTAATGTTTCCAAAATCTTTTAAACTACCCAGCGTCTCGGCATTCAATTGGCCGAATCTGGGCAAGTAATAGAGATTTCGTTTGGCAGAAAACTTACTGAGCCGCAATACCGTTCCGATGTCGCCCGGACTGTTTTTGAATAGTGCCTGCAAATTCGTGTGATTGTAGATCTGAGTCTGAGCTCCTGGAGTGATTTTGGCTAATTTGCCTGCTACCTCATCTACCGCTGGCTTTAGGGCTGAATTCTTTAGGTCGGTTAGCCAGTTATCAACTCCGGGATCCTTTAGAAAAGTGATGTTTGACGGTGCTGGATCTAGCAGCGAGTTTAAGCGAACCAAACTGCGAGCATCCTGATTTATGGATCTAGTTGTGCCATTTGCAAGGTGAGTATTCTGAATTGAAAGCTGGGTTAGGAAAACTACTTTTGTCTTGACTAGATCATTCGGGCCATAAAACCAAGGTTGTACATGATTCGCTTGCAGATTTGTTCCCCGGATCAGAATGCCAAATACATAAACGCCATTAGCTGGCGAGCCCAGCACCTTTTCCCCGTTGAATGAAATACTCCAAGGCGTTCGAGACCCTGTTGCCTGCTTTGCTATTTTCGTAGTCACTTCTGGATGGACTTGTCCGCGATTTAGATTCGGGCTCTTTAGTGTTGCTAAAAGTTCTGAACGCGTTTTTAGTGGGCCATAGGTGACTAAATCCAAATTAGCGCTACCAGTTCGATCCGAAGTCGTAAAAGTTCCCGCCATTCGTACGGCATGGGTATTGGATATAGCTTTTGTAACCCGCACGGAATCAATCTGAATAGTGCCCGCATCTGCTCGTGCGAAATTAATGGGAATAAATAAGGAGATAACCATGAAAAGTGCAATAGTCAGGCTTGCGAGCGCCAACCGCACGGACGGATGTCGTTGATAATCGCTCACTCCCCAAGAATACTTGGCGTGCATGGTATGCCATTGCTTGCGCAACATTTAGGCTAGGAAGCGCGATGAATCAATCACCCGAACTTATTGCCACTTCGGTGGTGACCCAGGCATTGGCAAAAATGCCTGAAGTTATTGAGTTTGGTGAATTATTTGCACAGGCTGGTTATGAATGCGCTTTAGTCGGTGGACCGGTTAGAGACCTACTTTTAGGTCGGCCGATAAAAGATTTAGATTTCACAACGAATGCTACCCCAGAACAAATGCAAGAGTTTTTAACTCCATGGGCACACACTCTGTGGGATATCGGCATAGAGTTCGGCACACTTGGGGTTCGCCGAGACTCATTTATGGCAGAGGTAACTACATATCGATCTGAACAATACGACGAGACTAGCCGAAAGCCAATCGTTTCATTTGGCACTGACTTAGCAGACGATTTACTTCGCCGAGATTTCACGATTAACGCAATGGCGGTACGAATACCAAGTCTTGAGTTTGTCGATTTATTTGATGGAACGAGCGACTTGGTGCGCAAATTAATCCGTACCCCGCGAGCAGCTGAACTTTCCTTTTCCGACGATCCACTGCGAATGATGCGGGCAGCAAGATTTGCCAGCCAACTTGGCTTTACCCCAGTGGCTGATGTAATTATCGCGGCAACTGAAATGTCAGACCGGATCAAAATTATTTCTGCCGAACGAATCTGCGATGAACTTTCCAAATTAATTCTGGGCGCCAATCCAGTTGCAGGCTTAGAAATTCTCGATGGGACTAACTTGGCAGATCACTTCTTGCCCGAACTCCCGGCACTGCAACTTGAAATCGATGAGCACCATCGACACAAAGATGTTTATGAGCACAGCTTGAAAGTTCTACAGCAAGTTATCGAGTTAGAAACTACCCATGAACCGACTTGTGAGCCGGATTTGGTTCTGCGTTTGGCTGCTCTTCTACACGATATTGGCAAACCGAAAACTCGCAAATTCGAATCAGGTGGAGGAGTCAGTTTCCACCACCACGAAGTAGTTGGTGCCAAGCTTGCCCGCAAGCGGCTAGTTGCTCTTCGTTATCCAAATGATGTCATCGACTCAGTTTGCAAATTGATTTCGCTGCATTTGCGCTTTCATGGGTACGGTTCGGGACAATGGACCGACTCAGCGGTGCGTCGTTATGTCCGTGATGCTGGCGAGGAGTTGACCCGCTTGCACAAACTAACCAGAGCAGACTGCACAACTCGAAATCAACGGCGTGCTCTTATTCTGGCCAGTACTTATGACGATCTTGAGCAACGCATAGCCGTACTGTCTGAACAAGAAGAATTGAATTCTATGCGCCCAGATTTGGATGGCACTCAGATCATGGAGATATTGGGGATTGCGCCAGGGCCAATTGTTGGCAAGGCCTACAATTACCTACTTAACTGCCGTCTCGATGATGGGCCAATTGAATACGATGAAGCTGTCAAAAAGTTGCGTACTTGGTGGGCTGAACAAGGAAACTAGACCTCTTGTGGTTCAGCCTTTAGTTCACGGACAAAGATCGCACAAACAATGAAAGTGGATGCAATTACCAAACTCGTTAATAGCTTTTCATCCTGTAGCCGAGGCGTTAAAGCAAATACCGTAATGCCGAGTACCAATGAACCATTGAGAAGCATGTCAAAAATCGAGAACACACGTCCACGCCAAACATCGTCAAGTGTTGCCTGAATGGTCGTATCGGCGTTTATTTTCAGAAACTGCCCAGTAAGCGCAATGACAAAAGCGGCTATGCATACCGAGACCAGAGAGGCAGCTTGAATAGCAATAAAAATTATTGGCAAACAAGCAATACAAGTAATGATGCTTGCTAACCGCAAGTGCGCTTGGCGCATAACTCGATGTCCTTCGTGATCAGGTTCGGAAAGCAGTAGTGCGCTGATAATCGCTGCAACAAAACCACCGAGTGCTGCGCTACCTGCACATGCCCCAAAGTCTGAAATGGAGTTGGTTACCTTGCCACTTGTGCTCCAACTAGTTCGCGACAAAATCAACGCGTAAATAGTAGTAATGCCAAATGCGAAACGCTGCAACGCAGCAGCGAAAATGCTACGCCGCGCGTTAGTCACCTTACGAAGAATTTTGATGCCGGCATAAAGTTCGCTAACCGAAGCTCTTAATGGATTTGTTGATTCACTCAATTTTCCGTGCGGTCCCAGAACCGTTCGTGGTTTAATCCGAGTTGCGGACAGACTCGCAACAATTGTGCAGGCACCACCAGCCAAAATAAGTGTGGCATTTGCTCTATCTGTAGCACCAAAAATTCTTTGCCCGCCGATACCAATCGCGGCAGCTATCGCTGCACTAGTTGTGCCCAGGGTGGGAAAAATCGCATTTGCGGTAACCAGGTGTGCTTTAGTTACAACATGCGGAACGCTTGCTGCCAGACAAGCCTGAATGAAGCGAGTAGCACCAAGACTGGTCAACACCAGTGCGGCTAACAGAAAGTTTTGTCCATGGTTTACGACCACCAAGCAGATAGCGAGCATTAAGCCAGCGCGTAACAAGTTTGCCCAGAACAAGATCTGTTGCCGAGACCACTTATCAATATAAATACCAACAAATGGGCCAACTATTGAATAAGGAAGTAACAGAATGCCAAAAGCAACAGCAATTCCAATTGCACTGTTCTGTCGTTCTGGGGAAAAGAGAATAAAAGAAGTTAGGGCAGTCTGCAAAAGACCATCACCGGACTGCCCACTAATGCGGACCAAAAGCAATAAGCGCGCGTTGCGAAGTTTGAATATCCGAACAATTCGCTTTATTGCTTCAGTCATTTAATTATTGCCACCGGCTTATCCTTGAGTATTTTTAGCGTACCGCTTAATCGGAAAAATCAGCAGACAAAGCGAATGGGACCTAGTTGCGTTACTAGGTCCCATTCTTAAGTTAAGGAGATTTAGTTATGCAGTGCCGTTGATGAACGCTTCAACTTCTAGACGGCATTTTGTATCGTCGTATTGAACTGGTGGGCTTTTCATAAAGTAGCTGGAAGCTGACAAGATCGGTCCGCCGATTCCGCGATCTTTTGCAATCTTTGCGGCCCGAATAGCGTCAATGATGACACCAGCTGAATTTGGTGAATCCCAAACTTCTAACTTGTATTCAAGGTTTAGTGGAACATCACCGAAGGCACGGCCTTCTAGGCGGACGAATGCCCACTTGCGATCATCTAACCAAGCAACATAGTCGCTCGGTCCAATGTGAACATTTCGGTCAGCAATGTCATGGGAAAGTTGAGATGTGACGGACTGAGTCTTCGAAATCTTTTTTGATTCAAGACGATCGCGTTCCAACATGTTCATAAAGTCCATGTTTCCACCAACATTTAGCTGGTAGGTGCGGTCGACAATGACGCCACGATCTTCAAATAGTTTCGCCAGCACGCGGTGAGTAATTGTCGCACCAACCTGGCTCTTGATGTCATCGCCAACAATTGGAACGCCAGCTGCAGTGAACTTATCAGCCCACTCCTTGGTGCTGGCAATAAATACTGGCAGTGCGTTAACAAAAGCTACGCCTGCATCAATTGCACACTGTGCGTAAAACTTTGCGGCTTCTTCTGAGCCAACGGGCAAGTAGCAAACCAGTACATCAGCACCAGAGTCTTTCAATGCCTGAACCACGTCAACAGGAGCATCATCTGACTCAACTACCATTTCTTTGTAGTACTTGCCTAGACCGTCAAGAGTGACACCGCGCTGAACGCTAACACCAGTTGGTGGAACATCAGCAAACTTGATGGTGTTGTTTTCGCTGGCGTGGATCGCAGATGCTAAATCCTGGCCAACCTTCTTTGCATCGACATCAAATGCAGCCACAAACTTAACGTCGCTGATGTGATAGGGGCCGAACTGAACATGCATCAGTCCGGGAACTTGTGCCTTCGGGTCGGCATCTTTGTAATACTCAACCCCTTGCACTAATGATGAGGCGCAGTTTCCTACACCTACTATTGCTACCTTTACTTCACTCACTGGATTTGTCTCCTTAACTTTCAGTGATTGTTCTTGCTGTTTTTCTTTGCTTACTCGAATTACTTCGAGAAGATTCTTGGGCGCTGGCTTCTTCGCGGGCAATGAGTTCGTTTAACCATCGGACTTCGCGTTCTAGTGCATCAAGACCGTGCTGTTGTAATTCCAGGGTGTAAGTATCTAGACGCTCGCGACCCTTGGCTAAGTTCTGTTGCAGTTGATCGAGGCGCTCTTCAATACGGCTGCGACGCCCTTGCAAAATATGGATTCGGGTACCGCTTTCGGTCTGACTAAAAAGTGACATGCGAATCGCAAAAAGTTCATCATCCCAAGCGCCTGGTCCATTGTCAGAAACCATTTCGGTTAACGAGGTTTGTCCAGATTGGGTCAAGGTGTAAACAATTCGAGTGCGTTTGCGATATGGACTATCTGGATTTTCATCTTGTTCGGTAATCAGTCCCCGCTCAACTAGCGACTTTAATGTTGGGTACAAAGCCCCGTAGGAAATAGTGTTAAAAAGTCCGAAAACTGAGACCAAACGCTTGCGCAACTCGTAGCCATGTGCCGGGTTTTCCGCCAGTACGCCAAGCACAGCAAGTTCTAAAGCTGCAGAACGTTTGGCCACGGAATTCCTTAATTTCAGTCTTTTTGATGTATCAAAATGATACATTTAAATGATACAAGAAGAGACGATGGACACCAACTCGAAACGTAGCTTCGGCGTGTGGGCATTAGAGTAACTGTGTGGCAAAGTCCGGAAATTCCTCATCCATCAAGGGTTATCGCCTAGGTGGCGGAGTCACTGCGCCACCGCGACAAATTCCCTATCCTGCCCAAGAGGTGGCGGATCCGACCGAACCCCGAAATGTCTTAGATTATGTTCTTGCCCGCCGAGCGGTGCTAGAAGAATTAAAGCGCAATGCGTTGATGGCAGAAAGCCTTTGTGATGCAGATCCTTATTTACTGCGAGCTGCCAAATATCATGGCGAGAAGACTGACCGACAGTGTCCGATTTGTCGCAAAGCGCAGTTAGTGCATGTCACATATATCTATGGTGATGATTTGGGTTACATGTCTGGCCGGGTAAAAACCTCTCCAGAACTTCCAGTCTTAGCTCATGAATTTGGTCACTTCCTGGTCTATGTTGTTGAGGTTTGCGAACGCTGCGAGTGGAATCATCTCTACATCTCTTATGCGCTCGGTGACGGTAAACCACGCCCAATCCCGAAAAAGCCTAGAGATGTGTTGGAATAGATAAGTGATTAATTACCCGAGGCGAGGTCGCACTGGACTGCGTCGATGGATTCCATCTTGGAAATTAATTTTCGGGCTAGGTTTCACTGGACTGCTACTAGGGTTTTTAGCCCTTTTTCTTGCAGTTCGGTTTACGCCAGTGCCATCAGCAAACTCGCTAGCTCAATCACAAACTGCAATTTTTTACTACGACGATGGCCAAACTGAGATTGGTCGTATCGGTTCTACTAATCGTATTTCAGTTGCAATCGACAAAGTGCCGCTGATTACTCAGCACGCAGTGTTAGCCGCTGAAGATCGTGGCTTCTATCAACATGGTGGAGTTTCATATCGTGGTATTGCTCGTGCCCTGTACAACAACTTGAAAGGATCGGCAGAGCAAGGTGGCTCTACGATTACTCAGCAGTATGCAAAGAATGCTTACCTAACCCAAAGTCGAACTATCACTCGGAAAGTCAAAGAATTAATTCTGGCCATCAAAATTGAAAGCTCAGTAAGTAAAGACAAAATCTTGGAAGACTACTTAAATACCATTTATTTTGGTCGTGGCGCTTACGGGATTGAAACTGCTGCAAATCAATACTTTGGGGAAGACACGAACCAGTTGACGATTGCGCAGTCAGCGATGTTGGCAGCAATCATTCAGGCCCCGAATGGATTAGCTCCGGAGTCAAATATGTCGGGTTTGAAGGCGAGGTGGAATTATGTCCTCGATGGCATGGTCACTCAAGGTTGGCTTGCAAAAGCAAAACGCGATGAACTCAAATTTCCAAAAATCCGCAAATACTCCCTGCCCAATGCATTCGCTGGTCCGAATGGATTTTTATTAGAGCAAGCTCGGCAAGCGCTCTACAAGCAGGGGGTAACAGAGGATGAGTTAAACCGAGCTGGCTATAGAGTGACAACTACTTTTAATAAGCAGGCGCAGGACGCCGCGATTGCAGCGGTAAAACAGCAAGCTCCTACATTCGGCAACAAGGGCCTGCGGATTGGCTTAGCCTCTGTCCGACCTGGCACTGGCGAAGTTGTTGCGATTTATGGTGGAGCAGATTACCTGAACGATCAGTTGAATAATGCAACCCAAGCAATTGGCCAAGCCGGCTCAACCTTCAAGCCATATACCTTGGCCTCTGCATTCGAAAATGGTTTCACATTAAATTCGCAATTCAGCGGACGTAATGGCACATATGTTCGCAACTATAAAGTTACTAATTATGGCGGCGAGTCATGGAAAGGAAAGATTACACTCCTGACCGCAACCGAACACTCAGTAAATTCCGCTTTCGTACAATGTGCTGATCGGGTGGGCACCGATAATGTTCTGGACGCTGTTAAGCGTGCCGGCGTGCCAGAAGACACAGCAGGATTGAATTCGGGACTGACTTTAACTTTGGGTACGGCCAGCCCGCATGTAGTGGACCAAGCTGCAGGTTATGCAACATTTGCCGCAAGCGGCTTGCAGGCCGAAGTGGGTTACATAAAGAAGATCATCGATCTATCGGGGAACACGGTTTTTGAATTTAAACCGAAAACAACCCAGGCTTTCAGCGCTCCGGTTGCCGATACCGTTACTTATGCGTTGCAGAAGGTAGTGCAGGTGGGCACTGGTTTTGCGGCTCGTGCTCTAGGCCGACCAGCAGCTGGTAAAACTGGAACCACCAATGACAACATGTCCGCTTGGTTTGCTGGTTACACTCCCGAATTAGCCACAGCGGTAATGCTCGTTAAAGATAATGAAAACGGAATGCCGATCTCCCTTTCTGGTACTGGCGGGATGTCTAGTGTTACTGGTGGCTCCTTCCCAGCTCGAATTTGGACTGCATACATGAAGGGCGCACTCGCAGGTCTACCAGTGACCCAATTCCCACCGTTACCGAAAGGACCACTTTCGACACTCAAGCCCGGCCAGTCGCCGACGGCAAATGTATGGGTAACTGCTGTACCTTCTGCATCGGTAACTTCCACCGCACTCCCAGAGGACACTTTCACCAGCGGGCCTAGTGCCAGCGCAAGTACAACCCCAACCCCAGTAAATAAAAATGATGCATTCTTGCCTGATGTCACCAACTCAGCAACTGGAGCAGTTCTAGATTCAGCGGCTAGCCAGCTGCTATCCGCTTTAGGTTTTTATCCAGTGTTATCACCGATTGATGGTACCGATCCCGCACTGCCGGTATATGTAATCAGTCAATCACCCGTTGGCAATACTTTCATTCGAAAAGGCTCAACGGTAGTACTCACTACTTCAAATATTGCACCCTAATTATTCCCAAATAACTGCGTCGAAGCTCGCTGTCGTATTTCGTACATTGCAATTAATTTGGTCGCCAACTTTGAGACCCAGATTGTCGGCCCACAACATAGATACTTGCATGTGTGGCGGTTCAACAAAATTCAGATTCTGACCATTTAGCGAAAATGGCGAACGAACTTTTCCAACTGCTTGCGCGATACCTTCAACAATTGCAATTCCACGTTTGCGCAAATTTGTCGCAGGAATCGGCGCTGCAAGCGCTACCCCATGAGCAGTTCCACCACTTACTACAGCTACTTGTTTCCCGCCGGAGTTCTGTTGGTAGCCAGCCTTGTCAGTCGAACTCAAGTGGTGAATTGCTAGCACAGTTCCGGTAACTGTCAGAGCCTTCTCAGCTCCTAGCCATAGCGATGTACCTAACCTGATCCGCAGTTGGACATCTGGGCATTCGCGCCTTACTGCTGCAACTTCACTTGGGCTTAGATGCGAAATCATGACTGAGAGAGGGCCTGAATCTATTTCAGCAACTTCTCTTAACCAGGAGATTAGTCCAAGAACTTCTCTAACTTTATTTGAGTAAGTATTTACACTTTGCGTCTCAAATTTGACCAAGCTAGAAAGATTAGATTGCGCTATGGGCAAGTGTAAGGAAAAACCTGCGATAGATATTTGATTTTCAAACTGTTTAGTCAAAGTTGCAATTTGGGACACAGTAAGACCGAAGCGATTCATTGAAGTTCTGACTTCAAGCCAAACTTGCTTCAAGCCAAATTCTTTCAGCTGGCCAATATCCGTACCTGCAATAACTGCAACTAACCGATCGGCATGAGTTGTAAGCAGCTTCTTCCATTCAAGTAACGCAAATTGGTCTGCCCCAAGAATCGGCTCAAGCACAATTACTGTGCCCGAGAATCCTTCGAGTAATTCCTCGGCCTCCCAAATGGTCCCAACACAAACCTGCTCAAGGCCAAGACTTGTCACTTCGCCAGCCAGTAATGAGCGCCCGAATCCGTAGCCGTTACCTTTTATTACTGGAATAACATCTGCACCAGCGTCACTATTTTGGGCTAGCACGTTAGCCAAGTGTGTTCGGAATTGCTGCGCGTTAATGGTTAATGTAAAAGTCATTCTTATCTCCGACGACTCATATAAATGTTGAAGGCTTTGGCTAATAGTGGCGAGATGTGAAAATCCCACTCACCTACATACTCTTGAGCGTAGCCACCAGTGCCTAGTTTGAACTGGATAAGACCAAACAAGTGGTTATTGGGATCTAGTGTGTCTGAAATCCCTCGAAGGTCATAAGTTTCACAGCCGGCCGCCAATGCATGTGAAATCATCTGCCACTGAATAGCATTACTCGGTCGCAGTTCTCGAGCCGCTGTAGTGGATGCACCATATGAATACCACGCGTGATTTCCTACCCGAGTCAATGTTGTTGCCGCGATTGCCCCCTTATGGTCTTGATGCTGTGCAATGAACAACTCAATTCGCTCATCTGATTCAGCCTTCATGGTGCGATACATGTGTTGAAAGTAAGTCAGTGGTCTTGGATGAAATCCATCACGCTTGGCGGTCTCTACATAACACTCATGAAACAGTTGAAGGTCCTCAAAAGTGCCAATTCGCACTCGCACTTCAGTCTTTTCGGCTTTTCGAATGTTGCGCCGCCAAAGTTGATTGAATCCAGCGAATAAATCATCTCTACTTTGTCCAGATAGTTCTAATTGAAAAACAAAACGGGGCTGGAAGTCACCAAACTCGGCTTCATTATTAACTGGCTGCTGCCAACCGCCTTTGCGTAACAGTTTTATCAGAGTCGTTGCTGAACTATTTGTTAGATCGGCAGGCAAATCGCTTATTCGCCTGACTGCACCTTCTGCAATTGCATGCTTTAGCGTTTCATTATTCCACCGCCTCTTCCAGATATGTGGCCCCATCTTCAGATGAAAAATGTTTTTTGTTTTTGCGTACCTAATAAGTGCTTCGAGAGCACTTTCAACAGTGAGTGGATTGTCCCAGTCCAAGTCAGGGCCTTCGGGCAGATAGCCGAAAAATTTTTTTACTTTAGGAAGTTTGCGAGTTAATAGTAATCCAGCGCCGACTAAGTTTTCTTGGTCAAACCAGCCAAGTGAGATGGCAGACCAATCAGTCTTGACCTTTCCCCAGGCTGGAGTTTGTAAGAATGAGATGCTGGGCTTGCTGCGCAGGTAAGCCAGATGGGCCTCAGGGCTTATCTCACGCACATCCATGTAATTAAACCTACCGATTAGAAACTTTAGTTAAGTGCATTCGCTAGCAGTGCGATATCTTCGAGAACTCCATCACTCGGTGTCTCTAAAATTACTGGTGCATCGGCCACGGTTAAGCAATGAATAATTTCCGATAAATCTATGTTGCCGTGTCCTAGATTTGCATGTCGGTCACGACCTGAATCGAATTCATCTCGACTGTCGTTGCAGTGAATCAAATCAATTTTTCCTGTGATACCAATTATTTTTTCAGCAACATCACCCAGTGCGATTCCACCAGCATGGGCATGGCAAGTGTCAAGGCAAAAACCAACACCACTGCCGCCGACAAAATCCCAAAGTCGGGAAATCGTCGCTAATTGTCTGGCCATGGCATGACTACCACCGGCGGTGTTTTCAATTAGAACGGGAACTTTCATGTCTAGTCCATTTAATGCTTTGGCCCAATTTTCAAAGCCAGACTCTGGGTCATCATCAGCAGTAATGTGCCCGCCATGAACAATCACAGCTCTGGCGCCAATTTCGGCAGCAGCATCTACGTCTGTTTGGAGTAGTTTGCGGCTTGGAATCCGCACCTTATTATTGGCACTTGCCACATTGATCACATAGCGGGCATGAACATAAATCCCAATATTTTCGGCAATAGCCTGCTCCTTGAGCCCTGCCGCACCGCCGGGATGGGGAAATGTCGCCCCTTTAAAAGTCTGCGGTTCACCACAAAAAATCTGAATATGCGGGATATTTAAGGCTTTTGCGTCAGATATTGGGTCGTCAGAGCCCACATGGGCACCAATTTCAATCTTGCTCATTATCTAAGGGTACTCGGCTGGGGCAATTTTCAAGTTTTAGTTCTAGCCCATTCTCATTTAAGATAAGAAACCTTGATCCCTCCTGCCACGGAAAGACCGTGGCCGAGTAGTCCATAGGAGGTGGGTATCAGTATGCGTCACTACGAAGTAGTCGTAATCCTTGACCCAGAACTCGAAGAGCGCACCGTTGCTCCGTCACTCGACACATTTCTAAATGTTGTTAAGAATGATGGCGGCACTGTGCACAACGTCGATGTTTGGGGTCGCCGTCGCATGGCATATGAAATCAACAAAAAGGGCGATGGTATTTATGCCCTGCTCGACATTGATTGCACACCAGCGGCCGTATCCGAATTAGATCGTCAGCTATCTCTGAATGAATCAGTGCTTCGCACTAAGGTCATTCGGGTTGATAAGTAGGTCCTAATGGCACAAGGCGATGTAACAGTTACCGTTACCGGAAATCTCACTGGTGATCCTGAACTACGTTTTACTCCAAACGGCCAAGCAGTTGCTTCATTCACCGTTGCCTCAACCACTCGAGTGCTTGATCGCAATACCAACGAATGGAAAGACGGAGACACGCTGTTTCTAAGGTGCAGTGTTTGGCGTCAATACGCAGAAAACGTAGCGGAGTCTTTGACAAAAGGCACCCGCGTAATCGTTACTGGTCGGTTAAAACAGCGTTCATACGAAACCAAAGAAGGCGAAAAGCGCACTGTGGTTGAAATGGATGTTGACGATGTCGGCCCAGTATTACGAAACGCAACGGCAAAAGTTACTCGTGTCACCCGTGGTGATAGTGGTGGCTTCAATGGCGGTTCTGCTCCGGCAGACGACCCTTGGGCAGCACCAGCACCAATGGATGAACCACCTTTTTAATTATTCATTAACTACCATTCCGGAAAAGTCCGGGCTCTGGAAGGAGCACCAAAATGGCTAAGCCACCAGTAAAGAAATTCAAGAAGAAAGTGTGCGCATTCTGTCGAGAAGACGCACCAGTAATTGACTACAAAGATGTAACGACTCTTCGTAAGTTCATATCAGATCGCGGCAAGATTCGTGCTCGTCGCGTGACCGGAAACTGCACTCAGCACCAACGCGATATCGCAAATTCAGTTAAGAATGCTCGCGAAATCGCCCTGTTGCCTTACACCTCAAGTGCTCGCTAAGGAGAAGCAATGAAACTTATTCTTACTCAAGAAGTATCAGGGCTAGGTTCTGCTGGCGATGTTGTAGAAGTCAAAGATGGCTATGGCCGCAACTTCCTAGTTCCACAAGGGCTAGCAACAGCATGGACTCGTGGTGGTGAAAAGCAGGTAACCACCATCAAGCGGGCCCGCAACAAGCGTGCCGTACGTGACCACGATCATGCGCTTGAAGTCAAAGCAGCCCTGGAAGCCACTCCAGTAGTTTTGAGCGTGCGTGCCGGTGAACAAGGTCGCCTGTTTGGTTCAGTGACCGTAGCCGACATCGCTGCAGCCATCACCACCGCATCCGTAGACAAGCGCAAAGTTCTCCTGAGCGCACCGGTAAAGACAACTGGTCGTCACTCAGTTCGCGTTCAGCTAACTGCTGATGTAGTTGCAGATGTGACACTCGATGTACGTGGAGCAAAACGCTAACAACCTTCCGAAAAATGGCCGGTGAGTTCTACTACTTACCGGCCATTGTTCATTTAGTGCATCTTTAGCATTTGTGCCAGAATCAAGGTATGACAACAATGACATTTCATACCAACATGGGCGACATTCGGTTAAACATCTTTGATACCCATTCGCCAAAAACTGCTGCTACCATCTTGGGATTAGCTCAAGGAACAGTTGACTGGACTCATCCAGCAACAAACGCAGCTACTACTGCACCACTCTATGACGGTGTAATTTTTCATCGAGTTATCGATGGCTTCATGATTCAAGGTGGTGACCCACTAGGGCGCGGTACTGGCGGTCCAGGATTCAAGTTCGCTGACGAATTTCACCCTGAGCTTGTTTTCGATCGCCCATACTTGCTGGCAATGGCTAACGCTGGGCCAAATACAAATGGCTCACAGTTTTTTATCACCGTTAGCCCGACTCCACATTTAAACTTCAAGCACACAATTTTTGGTGAAGTAGCCGACCAAGAAAGCCGTGATGTGGTGGACGCGATAGCCAAGACTCCAGTCGGGCCAATGGATCGACCGCTCGAAGACGTAGTTATCAATTCTGTAACCGTCGAGTAAGGCTGACTTGTGGCGGTTTGCTATCGACATCTTGATCGAGCAACAGGGATTACCTGCAATAGGTGTGGAGCGTTCATTTGTCCTGAATGCATGGTGAATGCGCCAGTTGGCTTTCAATGCCCAGACTGTGCTGCAATTAGCAACCCTCGAGGAACTCGCACTGCAAGTGTTCAGCGTTCCGGCCCGCTGGCCGCAATGCCAGCCGTTAGCAGAAATATCTTTGTGGCTTGTATTGCAATTTTTCTCGCTGGGAAAATATTTGGCAGTGCAAATGATTGGGTCTGGCGATTTGGCATGTGGCCAGACGGTGTAGCGCAGGGTCAATGGTCACGATTGCTGGCGGCTACGTTTCTACATTCAGGAATTCTGCACATCGCGTTTAACATGTATGCCTTGTATGTTTTAGGCCCAAACCTAGAAAACCTATTAGGCTCGCGAAAGTTTTTCGCACTTTACTTTCTATCTGCACTCGGTGGTTCTACCGCTGGACTATGGTTTTCTGATCCAGCTTCTACATCAATCGGAGCGAGTGGGGCGATTTTTGGCCTGCTTACCGCAACCATAATTATTGGCCGACATTTGCGAGCCGATGTTTCACAACTGGTAGTGCTGCTGCTCATAAACGTGGCACTTGGCTTTTCCGGCGGGATAGATTGGCGAGCTCATTTAGGTGGCGCGGCTACGGGTGCTCTAATCGCATCAATTTATGTCCGAGACCCAGCGCTAAATAAATCAACGCCACATCGGCTTGGCACTGCAGCAGTGGCTATTGGACTAATAGTTCTCATTTTTTTGCGGTGCCAGCAGTTGGTCAGCTGATCCGGCCTGTGCCGAAACCGGCTTGGCTTAACGGATAAGTAGTCGCCAGCAAACCCTGGGTTTGGTATGGTTAAAACATGCCAATTTCAAAGCCCCGCAAAAACAAGCCTGCATTTACCCCGCCACCGACAGCAAATCCAAAGTCGGTAAAGTTCGGAAATCCCGCTTGGCTAGCTCCGGCCATGGTGGCTATGTTCATTCTGGGACTGCTGTGGATTGTGGTGTTCTATTTAGCTGGCCCCAAAGTCCCAGTAATGAAGGAATTAAACAATATCCAGAACATCCTGGTGGGCTTTGGCTTTATCGGTGTTGGCTTTGGCTTCGCAACTCGCTGGAAGTGATTTTCGAATTACATGGCTGTAATTCGTCCCCATCGGTGGAAAAACCTGTGGATAACTCCACAACGGGGGAGTCTGACCAAACACATCTTGGTGGGGGTAATTGCCGCCGCCGCCGGCGTTCTATTCATAGCCAGTCACATAACCGCACGCGGTACCGATTTGCGCACTGGCGGAGTCGAAGACTTAAGAGATCTAGTCATCTACCGGGCGGGCCATGTTGCCAAACTTACGGCTAAAGCAAATGAATTGGATGCCAAAGTTCGCGTGCTTGCAGGGGAAAACATTCCCAACAGTCTCACAACTAAAGTCAAAGCATTGGATGAGCAAGCAGGAAATACCGGTTTACTCGGTCCAGGACTAGTGGTTACTTTGAATGACGCACCTCGCGAGCCAGGTAGCGCATTGCCCGATGGGGTCAGTCCTGATGATTTAGTAGTACATCAACAAGATGTTCAAGCAGTAGTGAATGCATTTTGGCGTGGCGGCGCAAAGGGAGTCCAGGTTATGGATCAGCGCCTAATTTCTACCTCCGCCATACGCTGTGTCGGTAACACGCTCTTGTTGCAGGGACGGGTTTACAGTCCACCGTTTCGAATCTCTGCAATCGGAAATGTGCCAGATTTGGAGGAGGCGTTGTACTCGGAACCTGGTGTGATTGTTTATCGTGATTATGTAAAACAACTCAATTTGGGTTGGGATGTAAAAATCAAGTCGTCAATGTACTTGCCCGCTTGGCGCGGCTCCATCTCTTAAGTTTGAGCACTGTTAATTAGCGGCATTAAATTTTTAGCGACGCTCGGTGCATCTGTCGCTCCACATCTAGCTAGCCATTCGGCGAGCATAATGTGACCACCTTCTGTCAACACCGATTCTGGGTGGAATTGCACACCTTCAATATCAAAGTTCTTATGTCGCAGTCCCATTACGACGCCAGACTCAGTCTGTCCAGTCACATCAAGTTCAGCTGGTACAGTCGCTGCCTCAACAGCAAGTGAATGGTAGCGAGTAGCAGTAAACGGATTTGGCAGTGGCGTCATAACGCTGGCACCCTGATGAAAAATTTGCGAAGTTTTGCCATGTAGTAATTCAGGCGCTCGAGATACTGTCGCACCAAAAGCTTCGGCTATCGCCTGGTGCCCCAGGCAAACTCCAAAGATTGGAATCTCTCCCCCAAGCTCTCTAATCACATTTATACAAACTCCGGCATCACTTGGTGTGCCAGGACCAGGTGAGAGCAAGATTCCATCGTAATGACGCGCTTGTTCTATCGAGACTTCATCATTGCGACGCACATCAACTTCGACGCCAAGTTGTCCCAGGTATTGCACGATGTTGTAGACAAAGCTGTCGTAATTATCAATTACCAAAATCCGAGTCATAGCTAAACCTAAACCTAAAATTATGGGACGGGCGACGTTGACGCAGATGGGCTCACTGATGGAGTAGGGCTTTGCGTTGGCTTAGGTACGAGTTTGGAGACCGTCAGCGTGACTTTACTGCCAGGAGCACCTCCCTGCCCCTTACCCGGAGTCTGTGCCAGAACAATGCCATCGGGTTTATCCCAATGTGGCTCAAAAATTACCTGCACATTAAAGCCAGAATTAACTAGATCGTTATTCGCCTGAGTCTTGGTTTCTCCTACTACATACGGGACAGTAACTTTTCCGGAAGAGATGGTGACATCAACAGAACTACCAGCTTCAACAGAGGTTTGTGCAGCAGGACTCTGACTTAAAACTGTGCCGGCAGGTGGTACATCTATGTTGGTCGGACTATCCTTCAGGATAATTTTTCCAAGTTTCAAGCCGGCGTCGCCAAGTGTTTTATTCGCGTCATCTTCAGATTTAGCATCCTTTAGATCGGGAACTGTTGCCTTAGCAGCACCAGCACTAAAGACCACATCAATTGCCGAGCCTTCTGTTAGAGAGGTTCCAGCTTCAGGTTTCTGGCTAAGGATTGAGCCAAGGGGTGCACTCGGATCGTTTTGCGGAGTCTGGGTCCCTAGCACCAATTTCGCTTCACTTAGTTTTGTTTTAGCCTGCTCAATGGTTAAACCAACCAAAGTTGGAGCCTGAACACTGGCACCACCAGAATTTAGTTTGGTCCAGCCAAAAACCATGGCACCTATTGCTAGTGCGGCAAGTAAGCCAAATGCAACCCATCTACCCCTCTTTGGCTGAGCAGGTGATTTAGGTGCAGTAACCACCTCATTGACCCGAGGTAGCACTGCAGTGTCGGCAAGTGGTATTGCAACTGTAGGAACATTTACCACTTCAGCTGCAGCAACTGCCACAGCAATAGGTAATCCAGCCATAGCTCGTTCAACATCGGAGCGCATCTCGGCCGCAGTTTGATAACGCTGAGATGGATGTTTGGCCAAAGAGTGAAGGACAATGGCGTCTAATGTTGTCGAGATTGCGCTATCCACATGTGAAGGTGGTTTAGCAAGTTCGTTGACGTGTTGATATGCGATCGATACCGCAGTTTCACCAGTGAATGGCGGACGTCCTGTCAGAAGTTCATACATTACACAGCCAGCCGCATAAATATCGCTTCTAGCATCAACTACTTCACCCCGCGCCTGCTCAGGCGAGAGGTACTGGGCAGTACCCATCACTGCACTTGAAGAAGTTGTCGAAGTTGCGATGTCACTGATGGCTCGGGCAATTCCAAAATCCATAACCTTCGCATCGCCATGAGCATTAATCATGATATTTGCTGGCTTAATGTCGCGATGTACAATTCCATGCCGATGTGCGTAATCGAGGGCAGCCAGAATTCCTGCGGTTATCTCGAGGCTTCGCTCCGGCATAATGCGCGGACCGTTAGTTAGTAGGTGGCGCAATGTTACGCCGTCAACGTATTCCATAACGATGTATGGCACAGAGACGCCTTCAACTTGTTGTTCACCGCTATCGTAAACAGCGACAACGTTTGGATGATTCAATCCGGCCGCGGCATGTGCTTCACGCCGAAAGCGATCTTGAAAAAGTGGATCTCTTGCTAAGTCTGGACGTAGAATTTTAATAGCGACTCGACGATTTAACCGAGTATCAACGCCTTCGTGCACTTCGGCCATTCCGCCACGACCAATTACCTGACCAACTTCATATCGATCATTTAGGTGCGTGATATGCATCGATTTCTTCCCCTTATCCCAAGAAACTTAGGTCTGTGCTTCTATTGTTCACTATCAGGCAATGCCATGCACAGCGCACACTCAATGTTGGATTAACTACTTGCCCAAAATCGCTTCCATTACGGCTTTGGCAATCGGAGCAGCTAGGCCATTTCCACTGATTTCTGTAGCGCCTCCACCGTTTTGCAGTACCACTGCAACAGCAACTCGCGCACTTTGTGCCGGCGCGACACCGACAAACCACGCGTGGGCTGGTGTACCAGGCCTGGTCTCAGCAGTGCCGGTCTTTCCACCCACGGCGATTCCATAAATTCGCGCATTAGATCCGGTTCCTCGGTCGACCACATGGGTCATCATTGTTCCTAAGGTCCGAGCATTACCTACGCTCATCGCTCTGCCAAATTCAGTAGGCTGCGTACTTTCTAAAACTTTAAGGTTAGGTCCCAGTACTTGCTTTACCAAAAATGGTGTCATTACTAGTCCGTCGTTACCAATCGCAGCACTTACCATTGCCATTTGCAGTGCTGTCGCCTGGACATCAAATTGCCCAATGGAGCTCATTGCCGTTTGTGCTTCATCCATGCCGGTTGGATATTTGCTGGTTGCTACCGTCATTGGGACATTAAATGAAGTTCCAAATCCGAACTTTCGGGCTTGCTCTGAAATGGCAGATTCGCCAAGTTTCATTCCAAGCCAGGCAAATGCCGTGTTACACGAAATTGAAAGCGCACTATCTAACGTAGTCATGCCACCAGCTCCGCAAGAACTCTTGTTCCAGTTCCCCAGTCGGTGCGATGAACCAGGCAGGGCGATTGTTGCTGGCCCAGGTATTTGCGAGTTTGAGCTGAACTTTCCTGATTCAAGTGCGGCAGCCGCAGTAACTAATTTAAAAGTCGAACCAGGTGGCAGAGTCATGGCCAGCGGCCTATTGAGCAAGGGCTGTTTGGAGTTATTGAGCAACAAGTTGTAGTAGTTCTGCATCTTTTGCGTGTCGTGACTCGAGAGCCGATTCGGATCATAAGAAGGTGAACTAGCCAGCGCCAAAATCTCGCCGGTACTTGGATTTATCGCGACGACTGCGCCAGTTCGATTACCAAGCGCCTTCATAGCAACTGCTTGTGCTTGCGGATTTATGGTTAGCTCAACTGCACCGCCCTGTGGTTGCCGATTGGCGAAGAGTTGTTGCAGACGATCTACAAAAAATCGATTATCACTTCCGGAGAGTACGTCATTTTCTCGCGCCTCAATTCCAGTTGCTCCGTAAATGAGAGAGTAAAAACCGGTGATCGGAGCAAATATTTTTGGATCTTTATAGCTTCGCAGATATTTCAAAGAATCATTAGTGGCAACTGATTGAGCAACTGGCTCTGAGTTAATCAGAATAGGACCTCGCTGTTTGGAATACTCAGCCAAAAGCACGCGCTGATTTCCTGGCCGGTTTCGAAGTTCGCCGGAATTAAAGAATTGAATGTAGGACAGATTGGCAATTAAAGCAAGCATCAGAAAAATCAAAATAAGAGTTACCCGATTAATTTGCCGAGTCATTGTGCGAGCCCAACAACAGATAAATCAGAAGATTCAGGTTTTCTGGCGGCATTAGAAATTCTCAGCAGTAGGGCCACCAATATGTAGTTGGCAACCAGTGAAGAACCTCCATATGAAAGAAATGGCGTTGTTAAGCCGGTCAACGGAATCAACCGCGTCACTCCACCGATGACGATAAATGTTTGCAAACCAATTGTGGCAGTCAAGCCCATTGCCAATAGGTTTCCGAATTGATCGCGAGTAGCAACTGCTGCCCGAGCCCCACGTTCAATTAACAGAATGTAAAGAAGAATTATTGCAATCAACCCAGTCAAACCTAATTCTTCACCAAGCGCGGAAGTAATAAAGTCCGTCTTTGCAAAGGGAACTAGTTGTGGGTAGCCGCGACCCCAGCCAGTTCCAAAAACACCACCGTTAGCGAATCCATACAGTGATTGAACAATTTGGTATCCGTTATCGGTGCTCTGACTGAAAGGATCAAGCCAAACACTGAATCTGATTCGAACATGTCCGAAAGCCTGGTAAGCAAGCAAACTGCTCGCCGATAATAAAGTCGCACCCAGAATCACCCAACTACGTCTACCTGTAGAAACATAGAGAACGACTACGAAAAGCCCAAAAATTAGTAGCGAGGTACCAAGATCGCGTTCCAAAATCAAAACCAATAAGGCGGCCAACCAAACAACTAAAAGGGGTCCGGCATCTTTAGGTCGCGGAAGCCCAATCCCAATTACCTTGCTACTAATTAGGGCGAGCGAATGTCGGCGAGTTACCAGAAATCCGGCAAAGAAAATAGTAAGCAGGATTTTTGCGACTTCGCCTGGTTGAATGGTGAAAATAGCAAGGTTAATCCATAGTCGAGCGCCATTGATCTCAACACCTAAGCCAGGAATCAGCGGTAAGAAAAGTAAAACCACTCCGGCAACACCACAGGTAAAAGTAAGCTTCTGCAGTCTTCTATGGTCCCCTACAAGCCAAAGCACCGAACAAAAAAGCAACAAGCCAACAGCCAGCCAAGTTATCTGCAGATACACATCTGGAGTTGGACTTTTTGTGCCTTTAACTTCTGCCAGGCGTTGGTTTGCTACATCCAACCGATGAATCATTGCCAAACCTAAAAGGTTTAACATGGCCACAGTTGGAAGTATCACTGGGTCTGCGTACGGAGCCTGCCACCGCACAGTCACATGTGCAATGAGCAGCAGTCCACCTACGATCAACAATGGAACTATGGCTGAAGTTGGATCGTTATCGGTCGCTAAGTCAACAAGCACCCAAGCGAAAGCCCCGATTAGCCAAGCAAGCACCAGAGCTGAACCTTCAGCAGAGCGACGCGTCGAAATTTTTCGGGCGCGAACTTGGGTCATTTGGTAACTTCCCCACAGCCAGCAGGAGCAGGAACTTGTTGGCAAAGTAGTGCGCGAGTCTTTAGGCGTTTCAAACTGTCAAGTGCTTCAGAGTAAGTAGCCACATCTACAGTATTCAAGATTTGCTGCTGCTCAAACTTAGGCAATTCACTGATTGGTAAATCGGAAACATCAATCAATCTCGAGAGTCCTGCAGTCGGTATTCCTTGGTAAACCGCAACCACTTTTGTTGGCTGGTATTCAGCCAAATACCACTGGTTAGCAAGCCACCATGTCGCAGATATGAAAACTCCAAGACTGGTTAGCAAGGTCGCAATAACCGGTTTAAGCCAATTTCGTTTGCGGGCTTGAATATTTTTATCAACTGCAAGCGAACTATTCGATTCAGGAAGTTCCTCGGGAAACTCTATTGCTGGCAGTCGTACCTGAGTTTCATTTTCTATTGCCGCACCGATTAGCACCGGATCTACTTTTGGTCCGCTAACCACAACATCAGCAACGATCACCGTTATGTTGTCTGGCCCGCCGGCTTCCATCGCACTATCTATGAGTTCAGTAACGGTTTGTGTTGGATCGCTAAGCAACATTGCCTGCGAAATTACTTCGTCGGATACCATGCCACATAGTCCGTCACTACATAACATCAGACGATCACCTAAGCGAGCTTCGCGAACTGACAGATCTGGCTCTACGGCATGAATTCCATCGATTGCGCGCATCAGTAAATTGCGACGCGGGTGTGTGCTTGCTTCCTGCGCAGTAATCTCACCGGAGTCAACCAAAGTTTGCACATAAGTATGATCTTTAGTTATTTGCTGGAGTTCGCCATCGCGCATCAGGTAACCACGCGAGTCACCGACATGTGCCATTGCAATTCGATCTCCACGCATACCGATTGCAGTCAGCGTTGTTCCCATGCCGGTGAGTTCTCGATTGCTAGATACGACATCAGCAATGTATTCACCAGAAGTGATAACAGCTTCACTGAGCAACTCAAGCAGTTCTGCAACTTCGGTAGAACTCTCGCAGGCAGCGACAACTGCAGCCACCGTTGCAGCACTAGCTAATTCCCCAGCAGAGTGGCCACCCATTCCATCAGCAACGACCAGCAGATTTGCTGCTGCGTATCCACTGTCTTCATTGTTCTTGCGGACTTTTCCAATCTCAGAGCGTCCCACGAAACGAAGAGATAGTTCACTCATGAACTAAGTTCCAAACAAGTGCGGCCAATTCGTAACTTTGCCCCGGGCATCAGCACGGTAGGAGTTGTAACTTTATCTCGATCAATCCAGGTCCCGTTTGTTGAACCAAGATCTTCGACAATCCAGTGCGATTCCCTGGGCACTAAACGAGTGTGTTGGTTACTAACGAAGTCATCATCTAAAACAATCGTCGCATCTGGCGCGCGTCCGATCAGGATTGGTGAAGTGCCTAGTGGAACGACCGTTCCACTTAATGGACCCTCAGTAATCACAATATTGGTGAACGACTTTTTAGTTCTAAGCGCCGGCCTTGGATTTGGCAATCGAATAGTTCTGGCAGGTGTTAATGGTTTAGCGTCACGGGGTGCTTGCAAATCGCTGCGCACGATTCGAACAACTTGCCAAACAAACCACCATAGGGTCAATAAGAAGACCACTCGAAGCAGGCTGACTACTATTTCAGACATTTATTTACTCGAGAACGTTAAGGTGGTGCTTCCAATTTTTATGATTGAACCTTCTAAAAGAACTGTTTCGGAAATGGTTCTCCCATCGACCATAGTTCCATTTGTTGAGCCCAAATCACGAACCATCGTCTCAGAGCCCAAAACAATTGCACAGTGCAGTCGACTTATTCCTGGATCATCAATTTGAATTTCTGCTTGGTCGCCACGACCAACTTTTGTCACCGATTGCGTTAGCAAGAATTTTTCGCCAGAAACAGTGATTAAGTACGGTGGCGTAGAATCCGAGACCATATCTACGGAAATCACTGGCGCACCCCTGTCCACATTTGGCGCAGCAGCAAGTCCGGTTGTGCTATTCACTCGGAACATCCCAGTTCCCAAATTGGCATCATGGCGGAAGGTGATGTTCATATTTGATTGCGCCACATAGTTCTGCTCAGCTGAATAATCGGTAGCTAACTTGGCTAACTCAACTCCAAGCGGAATTAGATATGCTTCAAGGCGTTGATAATCCTGAGTCCCCAGGTCGATGATGAAGATATTTGGCACGGTAAGTCGTCCGGCTATTTCAGTAGCCTTGGCATCTAGCTCTTGCTGAAGCATCGCGCCTAATTCTGTGGGTTCAATCCCAGCTTTGAAGGCTTTAGAAAACGAGCCGTTTACCAGTTTGTCTAGCCGAGCCTCAAGGGAGTCCAACAAACCCATATCGCACCCCCAAGACCTAGGCATCTGTACATATCCATGTTACTTGGCAATGTTTAAGTTATCTGGGTACTGATACGGCAACTTTGCTCACATTTATGCCTGGGTGGTAGCGTTTCGCAGGTACGCGCGAGTGGCGGAATTGGCAGACGCGCTGGCTTCAGGTGCCAGTGCCCGCAAGGGTGTAGGGGTTCAAGTCCCCTCTCGCGCACCGCATAGATTAACTTCGCCAATTCCATCAATTGAGTAATGCCGAATGTAATCGATTGAAAGTTCAGCGCTGAGTAACTTTGGATCAATGCCGTTAGGAACGAAAACCCCACCCATCGCCAGATTTATCAGAATGAAAAATGGTTGATCAAAAACCCATTCACTTCCATAGCCCTGGGCATCTAGCTTTGATTTTTTTGAAATTGACTGCCCATCAACAAACCACTCAATTTCCCCGGGCAACCAATTTATTGCGTAAGTATGAAACTCATCAGTCAAGGTGTCTTCAACTAGCACTCGATTAGTAAGTGGATTATCACCAAAGTAACCGGGACCGTGCAAGCTGGCAACAACCTCATTCTTAATGTCGCCAACTTCGATGATGTCGATCTCCCCGCACGCAGGCCAGCCAACCTCTGCAATCCTTGCTCCCAGCATCCAAAACGCTGGCCAACTGCCTTGGCCGTTAGGCATTTTAATCCTTGCCTCAATTCGACCGTACTTAAAGTGCACCTTGTCCTTGGTGTTTAATCGCGAACTATAAAATTCAACCCGAGGATCACCGCTTGCAAGAGGGTCACCATCAGAAAGTCGCTCTGCCCGAATAACTAGGTTGCCCGAACCATCAAAAGTTGCATTTTGATCGGTGTAGTACTCGTGCTCTTGATTGCCCCAGCCATCTGAACCAGTTCCGATGTCGTAGTTCCAATAGTTATCGGAATCTGGACGTACTCCAGTTGGACCGTCAAATTCTTGTCCCCAAAGTAGGGACAGATTCAGTGCATCGTCTTTACTATCGCTCATAAATTAATCAGGCAAGTGAATGAATAATTTAGTAGCGGTACAACTTGCCGAACGTCTTGCTGCCCTGCTTGATCTGGAAGTAGCGAATGTAGTCCACCTTCATTTGAGCTGACTTCAACATCGGATCTGGAGTGCCACCTACATAGTTTCCACCCATGGCCAGGTTCAAGATTAGGAAGAATTCTTGGTCGTAAACCCATCTTCCGTTATAAGCCGCGCCAGTTACTTCAGATCGGGTCAAGGTGTAATGCGGTACGCCATCTAGGTAGAACACAAACTTTGTTGGGAACCAATCCATTCGGAACACGTGATAACCCTCATACAGCGGTGAATCAACTTGCTTACCGCCATTAGTAATGCCGCCAGCGCCAAAGTTAACCGGCCCGTGAATTGTGCTATTGGCAACGTATGGATCAGTGCCAACTTCAACAATGTCGATTTCACCGCAGGTCGGCCAGTTCACTCTGTTGATGTTTTTACCTAGGAGCCACAATGCTGGCCATGTGCCATCACCTTTGGGCATCTTGATCCGAGCTTCGATTCGACCATATTTGAAACCTAATTTGCCCTGAGTGTTCAAACGTGCGCTGAAGAATGAGCAATTAGCACAACTATCAGCTTCAATGCTGTCAGGCGGAATCTTGTTTGCTGTGATGACTAGTGATCCGTTTCCAGTGCAAACAGTTTTCTTCTTTCCTTTGACAGTTTTCGTTATCGCACCACAATCTGTTCGCGCATTAGACATGGTGTAGTACTCGTTCTCGTTATTTCCCCAGCCGCCATTGTTTCCAATGTCGTAATTCCAAATGTTCTCATTGGGCCAAGCACGAGTCTTGCCATTGAACTCCTCTTTCCAAAGGAGTTTGTAGCTCGATTTAACTGCCGCAGTTTTACCGGAAGTTGCTGCAGCTGAATTAACACTCGGGGCAATTAGCAAAGGCAAGGCAACCACAATCGCGATTGCGCCAATTACGGAGCGGCGGGGAGACTTCATCAAGGTAAAACCTTTCATTGTGATTCAGTAAGCATAAGCACCGAATTATCTACCCGCACAAGATGAAAATTACGACTGCATTATTGGTTTTCCCGACTACCCTAACCACCACACATTTGAATTGTAACAATTTCGTTATGAAAGGTTAAATCAGTTGCAATGGGGGGATAAGCGGGTTAGGTTCAGCATACCGTGAAATCGCTTTCGTAACCGCTTTCACGGAAACTCAAACCTACGAGGTAGGTTGTGGGGCTCTCGGTTGACCGTCGCACAGCGTTTGATCGGGAGCCCTATTTGAGACTTTTTAGGAGCATAACATGGCACAGCGCAACTTCGTGGCCAAAATTTCATTCCTCTTTGTAGCCACGGCACTGCTGTTTGGCACGATTGCAGCTGCGCCGGCGAAAGCTGCGCCGAAAATCACTTTGAACATTTGGACGTTTGGAAATGTCATCGAGCCAAAGATGAAAGCTCGTTACGAGAAGTTGCATCCAAACATCAAAATCGTTGCAACGAATAAGGGCGGACCTGATCAGCTTGCACAGGCACTCATCGTTGCGTTTCAGGCACACCGCACGCCAGACATTGCGGCGATTGAAACATCTTGGTCAGGCTTGTTCCGCGACTACCCAAAAAACTTTGTTGATTTGCGTAAAGCTCCTTACAACGCAAACAAGATCAAAGGCAACTACGTTGGCTGGCGCTGGGCACAAGGAACTGGCAAAGGTGGCGAAGTAATCGGCTTGCCTACCGATGTAGGTGGCCTAGAAGTTGCCTATCGAGTTGATCTTTTCAAGCAAGCGGGATTGCCAACCAACCGCGATGCAGTTGGCAAATTGTGGCCAACATGGGACAAATTTATTGAGGTTGGAAAAACTTACAACAAAAAAATGAAGCGTTGCGTAGATAAGTCAAAGACCAAGTCTTGCTTCATTGATTCATCTGGAACAATTTTCCAAGCAGTATTGAATCAAGGTACGCAAAAGTTCTACAAGGCACCAGGCAAGGTTGACTATCAGAATCGTCAGGTACGCAACGCATTCAATCAAACTGGTAAGGCGTTAACTGCTGGAATCGGATCACGCATTGCCCCTTACACAGGTGACTGGTACGCGGGCATGAACAAGGGTACTTTCGCGACCTTGTTGGCGCCAGCATGGCAGCTTGATTACATCAAGCAGTACGCGCCAAAGACTAAAGGCAAATGGGACGTTGCAAAGGTGCCTGGCGGCGGTGGCAACATCGGTGGCAGCCAATTGACGATTCCTAAAGCAGCTGTTAACAAGGCAGAAGCCTGGAAGTTCATGTCCTGGTACTTAGCACCTGCGCAGCAGCTCACCGTATTTAAAGAATACGGTTTGTTCCCATCGGCAAAGGTCCTTTACAACAAGCCAGCTATTCAGAATTACAAGGATCCGTTCTTCCGAAACGCACCAATTGGAAAAATTTATGCTTCTGGCGCGTTGAAGCTTAAGCCGATTTACGAAGGACCAAAAGAGCGAGCCATCATGTCTATTTATGGACAGGCGCTTGGTCGAATCGAAGCTAAGAAGCAGAATACTTCGCAGGCTTGGAGTCAAGCGGTGAATGACATTAAGACTGCTTTGAATCGTTAATCAGCGTAGACATTTCTTGGATTGGGGAGAACTTTCGTGAGTGCTGCATCTTTAACTCAAGAGCCGGTAACCGGCTCGAAGAGAGGTCGCAAAACTCGCGCCCCAAAGCAAACAAATCCTTGGAAACGATCTAATAACAACAGTACAAAGCGCGCCGAGAACTGGTGGTCTCAGCTTTTCATTTCACCATTCTTTGTGATGTTCATAATTTTTGGCTTCCTACCGATTGCGTATTCTGTTTATCTTGCGTTCTTCAGGTGGGAGCCACTGGATTCAACACAGAACTTTGTTGGTCTCGATAACTTCCGAAACCTCTGGCAGGATCCAATTTTCTGGCAGTCAACACGCAACACATTCAGTATCTGGTTCTTTTCCACCATTCCCCAGATGGCAATGGCGTTAGGACTGGCTAGCATTTTGCGAAATCCAAGATTGCGATTTCGCCTTTTTTGGCAGACCGTATTTTTGGTACCAAACATCACTTCGGTTGTTGCCGTTGCTGTTGTATTCGGCCAATTATTCGGCCGAGACTATGGCTTGATTAATTATGTACTGCACATTTTTGGTTTTGCCAATATTGATTGGCAGGAACGCACTCTTGCATCACACATCGCGATTGCAACAATGATCACTTGGCGCTGGGTCGGCTACAACAGTCTAATTTTTTTGGCTTCAATGAATGCAATTCCAAATGATCTTTACGAGTCAGCTTCGCTAGATGGTGCGAATAGATGGCAACAATTCCGATATGTGACTTTGCCACAACTTCGTAACACCATAACCTTCATGCTCATTGTTGGAACTATCGGCGGACTTCAGGTGTTTGCTGAACCAGCAACTTTTGGCGGAAATCTCAGCGGTGGTTCAGCCGGACAATTCTCAACATTGACTTTGTATTTATTCCGCAACGTTCAGGAGTACACAGCCTATGGATATGCGGCGGCAATCGGCATCGGTATCACAGTAATTGTGCTGATTATTTCAGCTATCAATTTTGGTCTGACGCGTCGAATCGCTAGTGAGGATGCTAAAAAATGAGTAGCGCAGAGTTAGCAATTGATGCCCAGGCTCCAGCAGCCCGTCAGGTAAAACGAAATAAGACTTCCCGACACAAGCGCATGTCTCCGGTAAGTTACGTCATGCTGTTAATCGTTGCCTTTTTATCCTTCTTCCCTTTCTATTGGATGTTTGTAGTTGCATCGAGCACCTCAGATGTAATTGCACAGACCCCACCCTCAGTAATCCCGGGCAATAATTTCTTCCGTGAAGTCAAGGCAGTATTTGAGGTAGTGCCATTTGGTCGCAATATGCTGAACACCTTGATTGTGTGTTTGTCAGTAGCCACGGCGCAGGTTTTCTTTTCCTCAATTGCTGGCTTTGCGTTTGCGAAATTACAATTCCGTGGCAAGAAAGCTTTAATTCTTTTCATAATTGGCACCATGATGATGCCAAGTCAACTTGGCCTTGTTCCGATGTTCCTTTTGCTTTCAAAATTGAACTGGATTAACGAACTTAAAGCCTTGATTATTCCTGCGCTCGTGACGGCTTTTGGTGTCTTTTGGATGCGCCAAGTTATTGATGCCCAGATTCCGAACGAATTGCTCGAGGCCGCCAGCATTGACGGAGCCTCAATCCCGCGCATCTATCGGAGCATGATTGTGCCGGCCATTTTGCCAAGCGCATTTGTCCTAGGGCTGTTTAGTTTCTTGGCTTCATGGAACGATTATTTGATGCCACTGCTAGTTCTCCAAGAGCCAGATCGTTTCACACTTCAGGTGGCAATCAGTCAGTTGAACACTAAGGCCTACGGCATGGACTACAACATCGTTATGGCTGGCTCCTTTATGGCCACCGCCCCGCTCTTACTTCTGTTCGTCTTCGTCGGTCGGCGCCTAGTAACCGGCGTTATGGATGGAGCGGTGAAGGGTTAACCATGAAATTTCCAGCAGACTTTAACTGGGGTGTAGCGACCTCTAGTTACCAAATCGAAGGGGCGACATCAGCTGATGGTCGTGGCCCAAGTATTTGGGATACGTTCTGCGCTACTCCAGGAAAAGTTGTTAACGCTGAATCTGGCGATGTTGCCTGTGATCACTACCATCGTTATCCCGAGGACATCGCCATCATGAAAGAACTTGGTGTAACTAGTTATCGCTTCTCCATCTCTTGGCCACGCCTATTTCCAAATGGTGATCAGGTTCGCGAAGAACGAGGTTTTACCTTCTACAACAACTTGATAAACGAATTACTTGCCAATGACATTGAACCAATAGTTACCCTTTACCACTGGGATTTACCGCAAGCACTTGAAGATAAGGGCGGTTGGGCCAATCGAGAGATAGTGAAAAGTTTTGCTGATTATGCAACAGCTTGCGCGCAGGCATTTGGCGACCGAGTAACCAACTGGATTACCTTGAATGAACCTTGGGTATTCACCTGGCTTGGATACTTAGCTGGAGTTCATGCCCCGGGCCGTACTGAGCTAGCGGCAAGCATCGCTGCTGCTCATCACACCTCTCTTGCTCATGCCCAAGGGCTTCGGGCGATCAAGTCTGTAAACCCAGATTTCAAGGTAGGCATTGCTTTGAACATGTCTAACTATCGGGTGACGGATGAAAGCAACCCAGAGTTGCGCAGAGTCGAATCGCTGCTAGACGGACACCTGAATCGATGGTGGTTAGATGCTATGTATTACGGTCAGTATCCAAGTGAAGTGGTTGCTGAACTCGGTGAAAATCTAGGAAGAGTTTTCCTGCCAGGAGATGCAGAGTTAATTCAGACCCAGACTGATTTTATTGGGGTGAATTATTACTCAGATAATTTCATCTCCGCTCCTAAGCCCGACCAATTCACCAATAAAGTATCTGGCCACTTCCCATTCGTTGTGAACTTTGATAGCAGTGCTCCTCTGCCACATACCGACATGGGTTGGCCAATCACCCCGACTGGTCTGTATGACCTATTAGTGCGCATCAATCGTGATTGGCCAATGGTTACCAACATTGCCATTACAGAAAATGGCGCCGCCTACCCTGAAGAGCCGGACGAGGATGGAATTGTCTTTGACGAGCGACGAGTCACTTACCTTGAAACCCACCTAACTGCTGTCGCGGATGCGATTGCCGATGGAGTTCCAGTGGCCTCGTACTTCGCTTGGTCGTTAATGGATAACTTTGAATGGGCCGAAGGATACGCAAAGCGATTTGGGCTAGTGCACGTAGATTTCAAAACTCTTGAGCGGACCCTGAAAAATAGTGCGAAGTATTACCAAGATGTAATCAAACAGCAGCGCACGCATGGCAATCCAGCCCTAATTTCTTTGGCATAATTAGGCTATGAAAACCCAGAATAAACTCACTTACACCCAGATTGCTCGCGAAGCTGGGGTCAGTGAAGCTACGGTTTCACGGGTGCTTAATGGTGATGTTCGGGTCGATCCAGAGCGTGCAAGACGCGTTCAAGAAACAGTTGCCAAACTCGGCTACAAAAAGAATCGCGCGGCTAGCGCATTAGCAACTGGGCGCACTGGCATGATTGCGGTAATCATTGACGATGACTTGTCAATTTTCGCTGACCCGTTCTGGGCAACCGTTACTTCGGGTGTTAGCCGAGTGCTCATGGAAAACAATATGCAGACCTTGCTCATCGTGGGCTCAAGCAGTAAAAAAGAAGGAAATGTCCCAAATTATCTAGATAGTGGAACTGTCGATGGAGCAATTTTCTTCCAGGTGCATGACGAAGAAATAGTCTTTCAGTTAGCACAAGAAGGGCTACCTGTTGTGATGGCCGGTACCCCAGATATTTACCTGCAGTTTTTACACGCAGACACCGACAATGTTGGTGGAGCTAAGCAGGCAACCCAGCACTTGATAGATAGAGGGCATAAACACATCGCCACAATCACCGGCGAAGTTGAGGCAAGTGCTGGCGCACAGCGTCTGGCTGGCTTCTTACAAGTTCATATGAACTTGGGCCGTGAAGTACCTCCATCAATGATTGCTCACGGCGATTACACGCATGACAGCGGTTTTGCCGCCATGAACTTACTGCTTGATCGCAACGAAAACATTGATGCTGTATTTGCTGCCAACGACTTGATGGCAATCGGAGCTATGGCTGCAATTCATGATCGTGGCCTTCGGGTGCCAGACGATATTGCACTGGTTGGCTTCGATGACAGCATCGTGGCTCAGACCGCTCGACCACAACTGACCACAATTCGCCAAGACATTGTTGGCCTTGGGGCAGCTGCCGCTGAGCTCATGATTGAGCAACTAAATGGCGAAGATGCAAAGCCGAGACTTTTGGAAACCTCGCTGGTGGTTCGAGAAACCACATAAAGAACGATATTTTGAGATGTTTCACAGGCATTTCAATGGTTTGTCTAGGTATTTCCTGGGCATGCTAGGCATAGGTCAGACGAGTTATGCTGTAAGTAATCGTGTGTGCGCGCGATTGTTGGTTCAGTTCTTTAGGGCTGGACTACAAATTGAGAGGACATGAGCGCACGCCATGAATAAAAAGTTTCTTGCAATAGCAACTGCATTAGTTGCTTTAGTTTTATCTTCCTTAGTCAATCCAGCAAAGGCAGTGCCTTCGTGGGCTTCGGACTTAAAGTGGAGCAATCTGCACGCCCGAAACGAGAATGGCGTTTTTGAAAACTGGCATCGCGAATGGAAAGTTGAAAAGCCAGGAGATCTCTTTTCGCCGGACAAGATCGATTACGACTCAGAGACTCAGCATCATTTAGCGTGGGTTCGTACCGATAGGAATTCTTTTACCAGCACCTACACCGGTGGCGCTGGTCAGGCAAACAAGTTAATTTCCTTTGTTTTCCAGGGATACGACGGAGACGGCGAACCAATGAACTACTCCGTTGCTGTACCAGGTGCAAGTGCTGTGCCTACCCCTGCAATTCGGAATTTTTCAGATGGTCCGACATATTACAACCTAGTAACCACCACAACAGATGATGAAGGAAATGCGCAAGCTACGGTAACTCTGACCAAGACTGCTACCGAGTTCGACAGTTTGGTTGTGAGCATTTTGACCCAAACTGGAACGGTTACTCCCACGGTTGTAGATAAGGAAGTGGTGATCAAAAAGAAGCCATTGACTAAAAAGACGGTTACCAACATCTCGTATGTTCCAGTTGTCGGCGCACCAGCAACTACCGTTTATCAGTATTCAACCGATGGTGGCACCACTTGGTTTGATACGCCAGCCAAGAACTTCAACATTGCCCAAACGACAAATCCGATAACTGTGCGCTCCACATTATCTGTTGGACCTCAAGTAGTAACTTGGCAAAAGGCAGGCTGGCGACCAGTTATCAAACTGGTTGGCACCCCGACAGGTCGCCAATGCGAGATGGATAACCCATCAATCTATCTATGCTCTGGAATTGATTTTAGAGATGAAACTTTTGACTGGAGCGTAGCCAATCGACCTTGGTTCAAAGGCAGCCAGACTTACGACTATGCGCAGGCGTATGCAAAGACTTATACACCTGGCGCTACGGTGGCACTTAAGTTCTTTGTCCGAGATATCTGGGGTACCCCGATTCCTAACTTACCGTTATCAATGTCGCTCAAGGGAAGTGCGGCAAAGTGGAACAAGTATCCAAATACTATTAGGACTAATGCGCAGGGCTATGCAACATTCTCCGCCAAAAATCTAAATACTGTTGCTCAGATTAACTCACATGTTGATGTAAATCCCGATCCACCGCACAAGAAGACTCGCGGAATTGTAGGTTTCGTGGTTTATGTAACTTCTAATGAAATTGATGAAGTTGCAGATCAAATGTGGTTCCAACTTGCATCGGACATCACGATTGCCGGCGGCTGTCCAAACACCACGAACAGTATCAAGTGCCCATTGGGTGGAGCAGAATTTCCGATTTCGTATCGCGGACCAAATGCTACAAATTTCAAAGGCAACTATTTCGCAAACCTAGCTGATCCAAATGCAACGCCAAATCCAGCTATGACTTTGGATCCAGAAGGGAACTCGCTGAATGATGTAATTGTCGCGGCTTTGAATATCACTCGGTTAAAGAACTTGCGTAGTCAATTTATCTATGCACCAGAAGTAAAAATCACGGCAACAAATGGTGGCCTCAGTGCTTTGGCATCCGCCGCACAAAAAGCTGATGCATTTGTCGACTTCAAGAGTTCGACGAGTTTTAGTGCAACAACCACTTTTGGCTACACGTATTACCAAGACTTGGTATTCATGGCGACCCAACCAGGGCCAACAGTCTGGACGATTTCCGTTGGCAACTGGAAGTATTCCTTCTCCCAGACATACGTTGCAAAGCCTTAGAAATAGGCAAATTTGCGCCTAGAAAGTGGCCGGCGGCTCCAAAGTTGCCGGCCACTTGCCAATATCCCTTATTTGACAGGCTTTTTGCTCGGAAAAATTTAGTAAATTTTTTGTGATTTTCTATTGCGGACATCCCTATTTAGTGCCTACTATTCATGAAGGATGTGTGTGCGCACTCCAAGTGGTTTGATGTATCCAATGGGGTATTCATCTTTGCGTACACGTTGCGACCTTCAGATCACTTTCAATTAACCCTTATTGGAAGGATCCTTTCTTATGAAAGCAACTTGGAGTGCGATGCGTAAAATCATCGCGCCAATCATGTTTGTCGCACTCGCGGCAACAGGTATGACTGTAGGTGTTTCAACCGCAGCCCATGCCGATGCAGCAGTAGCTGTTCCAACAGTGCTTAATTACTCAGATGGCGATGCACTAGATGCCACTGGTACTTTTGACAGTTGGAACACCTGGAGCGGCCCAGTATCAAGCGTTGGCATTGATACCGCACCAACACCAAATGGTGGAAACGCTCTTAAGTTCGTTAAGGGTCCAGAAGGCTACAGTGGCTTCTCAGTCTCTAACGGCCATGGACTAGTTACAGATGCAACTCATTCAAAGATCACCTTTGATGTTTACAATGCACAAAGTTCAGACCGTAACGTTCTAGTTAAATTGCAGGTCGGTGGCGACCAGAATGGTGTGACAAAGTTTGTCAACGCTGTTCCAGGTTGGTCAACCGTAACTGCAGACTTCGCATCTGGTCCATACCAGGCGAGCACTTGGACTCCAGCTACCAAGGCATACAATCACCTGATCTTGATGCCAGGCTTTGGCTATGGATCAGCCGGTCAGGCCGATGGTGGAGACATCTTCTACATTGACAACATCACTTACAACTTGAACCCAGGTGCAACTTGGTTGAATTACTCAGATGGCGATGCACTAGATGCCACTGGTACTTTTGACAGTTGGAACACCTGGAGCGGCCCAGTATCAAGCGTTGGCATTGATACCGCACCAACACCAAATGGTGGAAACGCTCTTAAGTTCGTTAAGGGTCCAGAAGGCTACAGTGGCTTCTCAGTCTCTAACGGCCATGGACTAGTTACAGATGCAACTCATTCAAAGATCACCTTTGATGTTTACAATGCACAAAGTTCAGACCGTAACGTTCTAGTTAAATTGCAGGTCGGTGGCGACCAGAATGGTGTGACAAAGTTTGTCAACGCTGTTCCAGGTTGGTCAACCGTAACTGCAGACTTCGCATCTGGTCCATACCAGGCGAGCACTTGGACTCCAGCTACCAAGGCATACAATCACCTGATCTTGATGCCAGGCTTTGGCTATGGATCAGCCGGTCAGGCCGATGGTGGAGACATCTTCTACATTGACAACATCATTTTCAATGACGAGGTTTACACCGCTCCAAGCCCATCGCCAACTGCAACTAGCACCGCTGCCCCAGCTCCTACTGTGGCCAGCATCAAGCTAGATTCAGCAGATCTCGGTCCTTCAGCTGTTTACAGCAAGGGTAACGATTGGTGGGAAGGCGAAGGCAATGGTTCACGTAATATCGTGAAGTACTTGCCAGCTGGTGGTACTTGGACATTCCACTACACCGTTAAAGACACTGCTGGCAATGCAGTAAGTGGTGCTCAGGTGACCTTGGCTTCGTCAGGTGACGCAGATGCTGCGACAACTGGTGATCGCACCAAGACAACTGATGCTGACGGTAAGGTGACTTTCACATTCACCAATGCAACCTCAAACTCGAATGCAGAATGGCCACGTCAGAATAGCAATGTTTGGAGCCTTTCAGAAACAGCAACTGTTGCCTTTGAATTCATTCCATACATCTCTGGTTCAGACCGTCACACCGAGTGCTATGACGCAGGAAATGCAACAGCTTGTAACCGCGATCGTTTGTGGGGACACGTAGTATCTACTGCTACCTACTCAGTTCCTGCCAAGACCACAATTCGTCTTGTCGAAGGAACCACAGTTGGCATGTCAGACAAGTCATCATGGTGGACTGATAGTCCTTCAAACCGTTCAATGGTCAAGTTTGTAACCGCTGAAAACAAGTTAGTTCTTCGCTATCAGGTAGCTGAAGGTGGCACCCCAGTTGGTGCCGGTCGCACAATTACCTTGGCAAAGAGCATTATTTCTAATGGTGCAGACTTCTCTGGTTCATTGACTGCGACAACAAATGCTAGTGGTATTGCAACGTTTGTTTTGACGAACACCAACACCAGTGGCGAGAACCGTCCGACAGCGCCAAGCACCATGAATTACTGGGATAATTCTCGTAATCCAGGCACCGCAACAGAGGTTCAGTTCAGCCCATCTGTGTCACCACTAAACACCGCCGTAGCTAACTACGATCGTGTTTGGGTACACGTGGTCAACAAGCCAAGCAGTCAGGGCGTTCCTGCGGCTCCATATCAGGTAACCGCACAGCGCTCAGGTACAAAGCAGATCACTGTTAAGTGGAATGCAGCAACTGAAGATGGTGCAGCAAACACCGGCTACGAAGTTACTTTGACCCCAACCACTGGTGCAGCTGTTGTAGCTACCGCTTCAGCCTCTGCAACTTCATTGGCGGTTAACGTCCCTTCAGTCACTGGTTACACTGCTTCAGTTAAGGCAATTAACTCAGCGGGCAAGGGTGCAGCAACAGCTGCTTCTGGCAAGGTAGCCCCAAGTTCAGTTGCACCGAGGGTGCCAAATGCCCCAACGATGCCAGCAGCACCAACTAAGGGTGTCGATGCGCTTTGGATTCCATTTATCCCAAGCACTGTGGACTCTGGTGCAACCGAAGCTGCTTACCAGTACTCACTAGATGGTGGGCTAACTTGGTTTGACGCAACGTACGACTCGGCAACTTACACCGATGCAGCTGAGATCAGGGCCAAGAAGGGTAACGTTCTCTTCTTGTACAACCTTGAGACTGGCAAGAGCTACTCAGTAAAGATGCGTGCAGTTAACGCAATCGGCGCAGGAGCGGCTTCAACCACGAAGGTAACTGCAACTGCAACTGCACCTACCAAGGCACCAACATTGACAACTGTTTCTTACTCAGGAACTACGTTGACAATTGCCTACACCGGTATCCCAATTGCTTCTAATGGCGGTACTCCACTTACCAGTTACTCCTACTCACTAAATGGTGGCACTGACTGGATTAAGTTGAATGCATCGCAGCGGGCTGCATCGAGAGTTGTTATTACTGGCCTATCGGCTAGTTACGCACCTTTCAATGTAACTGTTAAGGGAAGCAATGGTGCCGACAGCCCATCTGCAACAGTCAAGACTGTTCGCACGATTACTGTTGCCCCAACCTTCACGGTTACCGCAGCAACGGGCAAGGTAGTGCTTAACATCACTGCTCTGAGCGCAACTGCTAACACTTCCAACTCTCCAGTTACGAAGTACCAGTACACCACCAACGATGGTGCTACTTGGACTGACGCAGCTGCGGGTGTAACCAACATCACGGCAAGCAAGAGCACGACTGTTTCAGTCAAGGTTCGCGCAGTCAACAGTGTTGGTGCAGGAACTGTATCAACTGCTAAGAGTGCAACAGCACGCTAAATTGCTAAGTAATTAGCACATCAGCTTTGGGCTGATCCAGCATCGAAAGGTGTTGGATCAGCCCAAACTGCTTTTCCTAGACGCCCAGCCCAATCTTGTGTACGAGTCGGTAATTCTGGGAATATTCCTTTAATCACAGGAAATAAGCGTGAAAGCGGTTTCCCGATTAAATTCTGGGTATTACAGTAGGTACTACAACATGTTGTGCGGCATGTGTTACGAAAATCTGATTTTGGCCAGGCGACCAAGCCAGTTTTGATTTACCTTCGCCGTCCCTGAAAGGACATTCGCACAATGGTTTCAATCAAGCCCTTTCGATTTGTGGTACTAATCACTTCAGGCTTGCTGCTTTTGGGAAATATTGTAATGCCAGCACAAGCAGTCGGCACCGCTACACCAATGTTTCTGAGTTTTGAATCAGATGATGCGCTAGGTGCTGAAGTAGGCAAAGCATCTGCCCCAGGTCATTTATTGGGCTCGTGGTACCCAGGAGCAACAACCGCTATTTCCACAACTCCACCCTCGCCTAATGCAGGTCAAGCACTCTCTTTTCTAAAAGCTAAGAGCGCCTATGCTTGGAGCGGATTTACCGCATTTGATGGCGGAACAGCAACCAGCTTTACGAGCACGGCTAAACCCGTGATCACGCTGGATTACTATTCTCCGTCAGCAACAGATACTCCCGTTGAGCTGAAGTTAGAGGTTGTTGGTAATCGGGCGCGAGATGCATTCAAGGTTGTTAGAGCGGTGCCAGGATGGAATGCCCTCACTTTTGATATGTCCACAGGCGCCAAGAACTGGTCAGGAACTGCTGGCTATAACCGCGTCTCGTTAATTCCAAACTTCGGTGCCGACCAACCATTATCAGGCGTCACAGCAGCGGATAATAACGGTCAAATTTATTACGTCGACAATTTTTCAGTAAATGGCGGAACAATTTCCGATGTCCAAACAGGTGGCCCAACTCCAGATCCAACGCCGACGGCAAGTCCATACAAAGTTTTCTTGAGTTTTGAAGCTGCCGATGAAAATGGAGCTAACACAGTTTCGAGTGATTCTGGACTAGGCGCATTTCAAGGAGCGGCTGTTGAGATTGCGAATGTCCCGACGGCTGGCGGACATTCTGGCAAAGGTGCTAAGTTCACCAAATCAAAAGGTGGCGAGCAGTATTCCGGCCTCAAATTGATAAAAGGTGCTAATTCTTTTCGCTACACCACCGAGGCAAACCCAACGATCAGTTTCGACTATTACGCACCTATTGCTTCACCGGTCCAGGTCAAACTTGAGACTGCCAACGGGGATTTCGTAGTACTTACCAAAGCAGCAAGTATTGGTTGGAATTCGCTTTCATTTGACATGTCTACTGCAGTTGGCTGGTCGGCAAATGTTGCCTTCAACCTTGTAGCTGTCTTCCCAAATTTCACGGATGACAAGAACTTCACGCCGGCCCCAGTAGCGCCGAATGACCAGGTTTTTTACCTTGATAATGTCTCCATAAATGGCGGAACTTTATCTGATGTCGGCCTGCAACCAGCTCCAACAGCTGAATCCCCCCCTCCTACAGACGGCAGCGTAACTTGCGCGCCAGGAACGCCAACTATTCGCCTCTTGGCACCAATGGCAAACATCAACTGGACGCCAACTGGCTACGATGGGGTTTGGCAGTATCTAGATCCAGGAACATTGGTTGGCACTCACTATTTCCCGCTACGAAGTACGGTAGCTGTAAAGTATCAAGCTTTGGACTCCGAATGTAAGCCAGTGGCTGCGGGTACCAAGGTGTATCTAGCAGTCAATGCCGCCTACAGCAAAGCTAAGACCCGATTCCTAAATAAATATTTAGGAGCTCTTGCCCTGATTGAGCCGATTCCGGTTGATTGTGCTGCTGATCAGTGGTGTGGCGAAGGCCAGACTGTATTGGAACAGACCACAGACGATAAAGGTCAAGTCACTTTTGAACTCACAAACTTGAATCCAATCTCACCAGCAGGAAAGCCCGCTAATCTACTTGACTTGCCATCGGGCTCCCTACTGCTGCAAAGTGTACTTAGTCCGTCATTTTCGACCTATCAAGTAAATCCGTTAAACGGTAAAGCTACCGGCGCAGGTGCATCAAATTTGGATAACCACGAAGCAATTGACGTTTTATGGCCCAATTTCCCGAATGGATTGGGCGAGATTGGCCAGCCAGCAGATGCGATTGTTACACCAGGAACAAATAAGACCCTTGTCTATACAATTCGAGACAATGCCGGAGCCCCAGTTCCCGGTGCTTCCGTAACTATCACAACTGATGAAGGTGGCGCGTTAGTGACCCCGAGCACTGCTGCAATTGATACAGACATCTATGGGTTCAAGACTGTATCGGCAACTGCTGATTCACAGGGTCGGGTTACCGTGGTTGCAAAGTCCACCAAGAAATCGGTACAGACTATTTTGGTTACCTACGATGGCTTCGTTAGCGAAGACCCCGCAGTAACGGCAACTAATGGCTACAACACCCTAACTTGGGGAATCGCGCAAACTGTAGCTGCAGTTAAGCCAAGTTCAGTAGCCAAAGGTAAATCGATTTCACTGCCAGCTAAAACAAGCAAGAACCTCCCCGTTCGCTGGAGCACCTCGACAAAAACTATTTGTAAACTTGTGACTTCGCGTGGTGTTACAAAGCTCACTGGCTTGAAGAAGGGTACTTGCAAGTTGACCGCAAGCAACAATGGTAATTCCACTGTACTGAAGGTCAGCAAAGCCGTATCTGTAGCAGTTAAATAATTGCGCAAGCAAACCGCGGACTTGTAAGTGGAGTCCGCGATTTGCATTTTCTTGAGAACGAATTATCCGAAAAAGTTCGGTAGCAGCGGCCGCTTTTATTTGCTAATTCGATTGCAAAATCCCGAGTACGGCTCGCTAATGGAGCTCAAGGTGCGAGAGAATAGTTTTATGTCGCGATCCAAGTTATTGCACCTCACTGAGGCTGAGCGCAGGTCTCTTGCAATTCCTGGACTAATCTCATTTGGCGTTTACCTGCTAATCCTGCTCCTTGTAATTACCGGGGTGACGCACAGTCTCGACGTGTCTCTAACCACCCGGATATGGAAAACAAAGCCGTGGCTCGATCATCTGTTGTCCCAGGTCGAGATGCCCGGACAGCGCAGATTCGTTTATCCATTTGCGATCGTGTTTGGTTCAATAATTTCTTGGCGCCGCAAAGATTTAATGCCAGTTATTGTTACTGTTTCAGCTCTAATTTTTACAAACGCAGTTACTGGGTTCTTTAAATTAATAATAGCTCGAGGATACCCCCGCAGTTCTGGCCCCGAAGCCTTTGATTACGCCGCATTCACTGGTGATGGCTCGTTGATGAGCTATGCACATTATGTCTGGGAACTGGGGGCATTCCCGTCAGGACATGCGGCTAATGTCGCTGCCGCTTCGACGCTTTTGGTGATGGCAGCATATTCAGCCCGACCGAAGCATCGCAGGCTGGCTGTGCCAATCACCCTAGTTACTACTGCGGTCTGTATTTTCACCCTTGCCTGTAGTTGGTTACGCAACACACACTGGGTTACCGATTTGGTAGCCGGATTGGCCCTGGGAATTTCCACTACCGTGGCTACAGCATTGTGGGCACTACATTTGCCGCAGGAATGGCGGCAGCCTGATGTAGCGGGTAAATCAAGGATGCTCATCTTCGGCGCCGGAGCCCTTTTCATGTTGCTGATTTTCTCTTTTGCCTCAAGTTCTATTTTGAGTCACTCCGCTACTTCGGTTTTCTTGGTTATCGGAGTTCTCGTTGTTGTAGCGCGTCAGTCACATAAGACAATTCAACGAGTTAGTGCTGGCAGCGAACCTGCAGATCAAGCGTAAGTAGTGACGTGGAACTGCACGAGCTACTAGCCCAAGCACAAGATTGGCTAGCACAGGACCCCGACCAGAACACCCGGTTGCAACTACAAACATTAATTGCTTCAGCGAAAACTGACCCAATCGCTTGTGCAGAATTACGGGATTCGTTCTCCGCTGATCTGCAATTTGGTACCGCCGGCTTGCGCGGGAAATTAGGGCCAGGGCCGAACCGCATGAATCGAGTAACTGTAATGCGCGCTGCCGCCGGCTTAGGGCAGTTTTTAATTAATCAAGGGGAAAATGGCAAGTCAATTGTGATTGGGTACGACGGTCGACACAACAGCGATGTTTTTGCCATAGATAGCGCCAAGGTATTAGTAGGCATGAACTTTAAGGTGCAGGTATTTTCATCGGTGATTCCAACGCCAGTACTTGCCTTTGCCATTCGAGAGCTTATGGCTAGTGCAGGCATCATGGTTACGGCAAGCCACAATCCAGCCCAAGACAACGGTTACAAAGTTTATTTGGGCGATGGCAGGCAGATCGTTTCCCCAACAGACAAACTAATTGCGGAGCAAATTAGCGCAGTTTCTGATGTAAGAAACTTAAAACTCATTGATGGATTTAGCTTCGTAAGCGATGAAGTTTTAGATAAATATGTGCAACGAACTTCAGCAATCATCACTGATGGACCTGTCCCCAGGGCCGACATCGAGTCTATTCACTGTGTATATACGGCGATGCACGGTGTTGGTTGGCGCACTTTCGTAGATGTCCTAACCGAAGCGGGTTTTAGTTTGCCAATCAGTGTGCAAGCACAACAAGATCCAAATCCTGATTTTCCAACTGTTGATTTCCCAAATCCCGAGGAGCCTGGTGCTTTAGATTTAGCGCTGGACTTAGCCGGTGCAAGTTCTGCGGAAGTAATTGTTGCAAATGATCCCGATGCAGATCGACTCGCAATCGTAATTCCAAATTCAGCAGGCAAGTGGGTGCAACTGCGCGGCGACCAGGTTGGTGTTCTGCTTGGTTGGTGGATTATTAAACGCAATTCATTACTCGGCAGAAAACTTGAAGGGACTTTTGCAAATTCGATTGTTTCCAGCACGCAACTAGCTGCAATTGCAAAGTCAGCGCACATTAACTTTTCCGCCACTTTAACCGGCTTCAAATGGGTATCCAGGGTGCCAAATCTGATATATGGCTATGAAGAGGCCCTTGGCTACTGCGTAGACCCAAGTGCGGTTGGCGATAAAGATGGTATCTCGGCAGCAGTTATGTTTTTGGAGTTAATTGCATACTTGAAAGGTAACGAGCAATCGATTTGGGAAGTCTTGGATGAGATTGCGCACAACCATGGCCTTCATGACACAGATCAAATCTCAATTCGCGTAACCGAGATAAGTAATGTGACTGCCGTGATGACTAAGTTGCGAGAACTTCAGCCTACAAAAATTGGCGGTTTCATTATCGCGAAATTTGAGGATCTTGTACTTGGCGAACATCTCCCAGCAACCGACGGATTAATTTTTGAACTTGCACCCACTGGTGATATTTCTTGGGCACGAATAATAATTCGACCAAGTGGAACTGAGCCAAAAATTAAGTGCTATCTTGAAGTTGCCTGTGTCAATTCGAACTTAACCTTTGCCAGGGCTACTAACCAGAAGGCGCTTTCTGAATTGGCCAAATCAGTTCGCCCGCTGTTAACAGGAGATTAGAGATGAACTCATTAGAGTTAGCAAAATATGTGGATCACACATTATTAAAGCCTGAAGCCACAAATACCGACATTATGGAATTGTGTGCTGAGGCATTACAGCTCGGAACATATTCGGTGTGTGTTTCGCCCACATTTGTAGAGATTGCTAAAGCACAGTTGCATGGTCAAATTAAGGTGGCAACTGTTTGTGGATTCCCAAGTGGAAAACATCAATCCAGCATTAAAGCTATGGAAGCAACTTTGGCAGTCCAGCAAGGTGCAGACGAAGTAGACATGGTGATTGATGTAGGTCGGGCAGTGAGCCAAGATTGGTCCGCAGTGGAAGCCGACATTTCAGCAGTGCGTATGATGATCCCTGATGCGGTGCTGAAAGTGATTTTAGAAACTGCAGCACTTTCTGATGAGCAGATTGAACAGTCCTGTCTGGCGGCTCAGCGCGCGGGAGCGGATTTCGTTAAGACTTCAACTGGATTTCACCCAGCCGGCGGCGTAGAACTACGCGCTATCAAAATTATGCAGCAGACAGTTGGTGGCAAGCTTGGTATCAAAGCTAGTGGAGGTATCCGAACCGCTGAGTTTGCGCTGGAACTGATCGCCGCTGGCGCTACGCGCCTAGGCCTATCGAGCACTCGAGCGGTTCTGGCGGGCGCTACCACAACTGATGGTTACTAGTTTTATCTAGCAAGAAATTCGTTAAGTTCTCAATTCAGTGCCAGGTTTAGCTCACTCGCTCTATGATCAGCGGCAATCTTGGTTGGATCTCTTCTTTCGTCCCGATTGCAAAACCATCGGCTAATACACCTAGCGCCTGTGGGAGTCGAGATTCATCGTCAGTGTGTAAGCCAAAGAGTTCCTGCCCTTCTACAACCTGCTGACCTGGAATGGCATGCCATGTGACTCCGGCTCCCGCCTGTACTTGGTCTTCCTTCCGCGCCCGGCCAGCACCTAGTAGCCAAGCAGTAGTTCCGACGGCGAGCGCATCAAGATTAGTCAGATATCCAGATTTGTCCGCTTTGACGGTATGTGAATACCTTGCTTGGGGCAATGGTGCATCTACTTGCCCGCCTTGCGCGGTAATCATCGTGCGCCAAACATCCATGGCACTGCCATCTTGCAGTGAAGTTTCTGGGTCCTTTTCGGGAATGACTCCAGCTGTGGCAAACATCTCGCGCGCCAGGGCAATTGTTAGCTCAATAACATCAGCGGGACCACCACCAGCAAGAACTTCCAAAGTTTCTTTAACTTCTAATGCATTGCCAGCGCTGTGGCCCAATGGAACATCCATGGCTGTTAGCAATGCTGAAGTTTTAACACCAGCAGAATTGCCAATGTCGACCATAGTCTTAGCCAGTTCGCGAGCGCGATCAGCCGATTTCATGAATGCGCCTGAGCCCACTTTTACATCAAGCACCAACGAGCTTGTTCCCTCAGCAATCTTTTTGCTCATGATTGATGCTGCGATTAGCGGGATAGATTCGACCGTGGCCGTGACGTCTCTAAGGGCATAAATGCGGCGGTCTGCAGGGGCTAATGATTCATTGGCTGCACAAATTACCGCGCCCGCCGCCTGCATTACTTCGAGCATTTGAGCCTGATTGAGGTTTGCTTGCCAGCCTGGAATGGATTCAAGCTTGTCCAAAGTTCCACCTGTATGACCAAGACCTCGGCCGGATAGCTGCGGCACCATAAGACCACAAGCAGCTGCTACGCAAACTAGTGGCAGAGTGATTTTGTCGCCAACTCCACCAGTTGAATGTTTGTCGGCCGTGATCTTGGTTAATTCAGACCAGTCCATCTTGTTGCCAGATTCAATGTAAGCATTGGTCAGATTTGATATCTCTTCACTCGCCATTCCATTCAACAAAATTGCCATCAACATAGCGGACATTTGTTCATCAGCAACTACATCGCGAAGGTAGGCGCCGATAAACCAGTCGATTTCTGATTTGGTGAGCTGTCCTTGATCGCGCTTTTGGGCAATCAAATCAACAGCCGAAAAAGGTTCGATGGTCATGTCTAGGACCGTGAACTTAAGTCGTTTGGCCCGAACGCCTCAGGGAGCAACTCGCTTAGTGGCACTGGCCCACTTGGGGAATCAACTAGGCAGTCAGGGCCACCATGTTCCCAAAGAATCTGCCTGCATCTACCGCAGGGCATGAGAACAGTTCCTGCTTTGTCCACGCAGGCAACAGCCAAAAGCCGACCACCACCGCTTCGAATCAATTCTGAAGCCAAACCACATTCAGCACACAGTCCGACTCCGTACGAGGCATTTTCTACATTGCAGCCACTGACGATTCGCCCATCAGAAACCAAGCCAGCCACGCCAACTGGGAATTGTGAATATGGAGCATACGCCTGCTTCATGGCAACGCGGGCATGAGCTCGTAAGTCATCCCAATCAATGTTCATGAGTGATCTCCCTTGCGATATGGAATGCCATCAGCAGACGGCGGCCGCAATCTTTGTGCAGCTGTTGCGAGCACGATCAGAGTCGTCAGATATGGAGCAATCTGGGCGACTTCAGGCGGGAACACACTTGTGCTGAGAAATGCCATCCCCAGCACCACGCCGAGAATCAAAAAAGCTAGAGCAGTATTTCGTCGCCCAGATTTGAAGATAAATCCTGCTAGAGAGAGGATAAGAAGAGAACCAAATAGGACTAAGCCTCGAATGTTGGCGTCATCTCTAAGTTGCAGCGTATCGATGTAACCAAAGACTGTAGCTCCAACTGCAGTTCCACCCGGCCGCCAGTTTCCAAAGATCATAGTTGCCAAACCGATGTAGCCGCGCCCAGCAGTTTGACCACCGCGGTAGACGCCGGTGGCCACAATTGCTAGATATGCGCCCGCTAAACCAGCTAGGCCTCCTGACATTGTCACCGCAAAATACTTGTAAAGGTTTACTTTTATGCCGAGTGATTCTGCAGCCCACGGATTTTCACCAGCGCTGCGCAGTCGCAGACCAAAGGCTGTGTGCCAAAGGATCCACTTGGTCAACATGAACAAAATGACCGTGATGATGGTGAGTAATGAAAGTTGGTAGAACAAACCGGAAACTACTCCCGCAACATCACTAACTAAGAACCAGCTTTTTTCCTGTAGCGAAGTGAGCGGATCTGAAATCACAGGAATCGAAATCGCAGGTAACATTCCAAAAATCGGCGGTGACTGGGTGGCCCCGCCGCCAGGAGCAGTAGTGAAAAGTAGTTTGGCGAGAAACTGAGTTAGACCGAGACCCAGAATGTTAATCGCGGTACCAGCAACAATTTGATCAACGCCAAAAGTGACAGTGGCAAGGCCAAAAAGTAGACCACCGACTGCGCCAAAGATTATGGCCGTGATGAGTCCAGCCCAAACACCGTATTGCCATCCAGCCAATCCTGCGCCAAAGGTGCCTAGAATCATCATGCCCTCAAGTCCGATGTTGGCGACTCCAGCGCGTTCGGACCACAGTCCGCCAAGACCAGCCAGTCCAATTGGCACCGCAAGGCCAAAGGCAGCCGACATAGTTCCAGTGCTGGTCAAGTCGTTAGCGCCGGTAAGGACGCGCGTTATTGAAAGCAGCATTATCGCGCCACTTATCAGCAGCAAAACTCTTGGAAGCAATCTCTTGTTCATAAGATGTTCGACTTTTCTGTGAGTGCGCGACCAACTTCTTGCTGCTGCTCTCTGATTTTGTTTCGGCGTGCGATTTCATAAGCAATCACCACAGCTAAAACGGTGACACCCTGCAAGATAGTAACTATTTCTTGAGGTACTCCGATCAAATCAAGTTGTGCACTGGTGGTATCAAGAAATCCCCAAAGCAGAGCCCCAAATGCAATGCCAATTGGGTTGTTACGACCAATCAAGGCAATCGCGATTCCAGTGAAACCAAATCCAGAGGGAAAGTTCAAAGTATAGGTGTGGCTATCGCCGAGCAAATCTGGCAAGGCGACTAGCCCGGCAATTGCGCCCGAGATAAGCATTGTGTAAACCGTCATTCGTCTACTGTTCACACCACTAGCACTTGCTGCCGAAGGCGACATTCCTGAGGCGCGAAGGTCGAACCCAAAGGTTGTTCGGTTAAGTAAAAACCAGTAGCCAACTCCGATTGCCACTGCTACCAATGTGAATCCATAAACTTCATTTGCCGCGCCCGGTATTTTGAAACCAGGCATCCACCCAGATTCTGGAATTAATTTAGTGCCACGAACATTTACTGCAATGTCTTTTCCGATTCCAGTTCGGATAATCGTGTAACTGATGATTCCTAAGGCAATGAAGTTGAGCATGATTGTAGAAATCACTTCACTAACACCACGAGAAACTTTTAGCCACGCTGCGATGCCAGCCCAGCCTGCGCCCACCAACATGGCAACAAGAATTGTGATTGGAAGGGAGATAATTCCCGGCAGTGAAAGCTGGCCAGCTACTGCTGCTGCCACCATTGCACCAAGAAGGTATTGACCATTTACGCCGATGTTAAAAAGATTCATCTTGAAGCCAATAGCGACAGCCACAGCGCTCAAATAGTAAGCGGTTGCTAGATTCAGGATGAGAACAATTGAATTCGGGCGAGTGCCATAGGACCACATCGCACCAAATACTTCAGCAATGTCTGCACCGAAGGCAAGCAAAATAGCACTGGTAACAATCAGTGCAATGATTAGGGCCAAAATCGGAGCCAGCAACGTGTCACCAATACGCTTTACACTCATGGTTCTCACGAACTTACTCCAGTCATTGCACTGCCGAGCGAAATTGGCGTAATGGTGCTTGGGTCAACTTGGGCGACGATTCTTCCGCGGAGTAACACCGCAATTTTGTCACTCAGTCCAATGAGTTCATCAAGATCTGCGGATATTAGAAGTACGGCCAGTCCATTGGCTCTAGCAGTTCGAATGTGCTCCCAAATGGCAGCCTGGGCACCGACATCAACTCCGCGAGTTGGATGCGCCGCGATGAGTAGTTTTGGATTTCCAGACATTTCACGACCGACAATTAGTTTTTGTTGATTGCCGCCCGAGAGGGCGCTGGCAGCGACTTCTATGTTCGGCGTGCGCACATCATATTCAGCCACGATACGGCTCGTATCACTCTTAGCGCCAACAGGATCGAGCAGGAATTTTTTAGCGTTTGGCCTTTCGGTTTGATGCCCGAGCATCCGGTTTTCCCAAAGCGGTGCTTCGAGTAAGAGTCCTTGACGGCTTCTATCCTCTGGGATAAACGCAATGCCACCTTCACGTCGCTTGCGGGTTTTCCAACCTGAAATGTCTACACCGAGGTATTCAATTTTTCCGACTGCTGAGTTAATACCTAGTAACGCATCAACTAATTCGGCTTGTCCATTGCCTTCAATACCGGCAATTCCCAAAATTTCACCCGCATGAATTCCAAGAGAGATGCCATCAAGAATATTTTTACCGGTGCCACTGCTTAAAGTCAGATTTTCCACATAAAGCACAACCCGATCAGTGACCGTATCCTGATTCGTTTGTGGTGAGGGTAGTTCACTACCCACCATTAACTCAGCAAGCGTCTCAGGGGTAGTTGCTTCTTGTAACGGATTAACAGTTGTCACGGTAGTTCCAGCTCGCATCACAGTTATCGAGTCTGCAATGGCCAAAACTTCATCTAATTTATGACTGATGAAAATAGTTGTAATTCCCTCAGACCGAAGATCGCGAAGTGCGGAGAAAAGTTCATCGACTTCCTGTGGAACTAGTACCGCAGTGGGCTCATCAAGAATCAGAATGTTGGCACCCCGGAAGAGAACTTTGAGAATCTCAAGTCGTTGACGTAGACCGACTCCTAGGTCCGAAACATATCTGTCAAATGGGACCTCAAGCCCATATCTGTTAGCGAGATCAGTGAGTCTCAATTTCGCTGAGTTTAAATCCAGATTTAATCCAGAGCGGGGCTCATCACCCAAGATTATGTTTTCTAACGCGGTAAAATTTTCGGCCAGCATAAAATGCTGATGAACCATACCGATACCAGTGGCAATCGCTTCAGCAGGGGAATTAAATTGAGTAATTTCTCCGCGTATTTTGATTGTGCCTTGATCGGGTTTCTGCATCCCGTAGAGAATTTTCATTAAGGTGGACTTGCCCGCGCCATTTTCGCCAACAACTGCGTGAATGGTTCCGGCTTTAATCGCTAGGTTCACATCACTGTTAGCTACGACACCTGGAAACCGTTTCCAGATACCAGTCAAGGTAATCGCATTGGCTGCTTCAGTCATTTACTTAACTTCACCTTTATTTGTTTTGGCACATTCCTAACTTACGCTCAATTACCTACAAAAACTCAGGGCTCAAGCAAAAAATGCTTGAGCCCTGAACCGGAGTAACTGACTTTATTTGCTAGCGACCTTAATGGTTCCAGCAATGATTGCAGCCTTTGCAGTATCTGCATCAGACTTGTAGGCATCTACAGCTGAATTAGAAGTTGCGTAGCCAACGCCTTCACGAGCGAGGTCGAAGTTTTGGATTCCAGTTAGTGGAGATCCATCAACAACGCCCTTGATTACGTCGTAAACCGCTACATCGACTCGCTTTGTCATCGAAGTCAAAATCGAATCCTTGTAGTCCTTGTATGCAGGCACGTTGTACTGATCAGAATCGACACCGATTGCCCAGTGCCCTTCGCCAGCAGCGTGCATAGCCTGAATCATGCCAAGACCTGAACCACCAGCCGCTGCGTATGCAACATCAACGCCCTTGCTTAACATGCCTTCGGTTACTGTCTTAGCTTTCTCTGGCACATTCCACGCAGTGAAGTCTTGTGCAGTTCCCAGATATTTTGATTCGATCATAATGTCTGGATTGACTGACTTAGCACCTTGGATGTATCCAGCTTCGAAAGCCTTAATTAGTGGAATTTCTTGTCCACCAATGAAGCCAATGTGCCCATCTTTGCTAGCTTTAGCAGCAATTACGCCAACGAGGTAAGAACCCTGTTCGGCAGCGAAGATTAGGCTTCCAATGTTCTCTCCATCAACAACCGAATCGACGATTGCAAATGAAACATTGGGAAATTCTTTCGCGACAACGCCGAGAGCAGCGCTGTAAGCAAAGCCAACTGCGATGACTGGATTGTAACCACCATCAGCTAGCTGACGCAGACGTGCTTCGCGAGTAGCGTCGGTTTCGGTGGCGCCGGCGGTCAATTCTTTGACACCTACACCAAGATCATTCTGTGCCTTCAACAGTCCTGCACAGGCAGCGTCATTAAATGAGCCGTCACCTTTGCCGCCAGTGTCATAAGCCAAACCAACTTTTACACTTGATGATCCAGTTTCTTTCGGTGCACAGGCAGCCTGTGCGCTTTCTTTATTTGAACATCCAGCAAGCACTAGAAGTGCAGCCGTGAGGATTGAAACGAGCTTTAGTCCCTTTTTCATCCAGGACTCCTCCCAATTGAGACTGGGCACCAATTGGTGCCACAGTTCAAAGTTTAGGGATTTATGGTGAAAAACTGCGGAAGATGCCAAGAATTTTTAAATTAACTCGCGTACTGTGTAAATCGTGCAGATTCTGATAACTCAACATCCACTTGTGTCACACAAGTTAACAACCTTGAGGTCACAAGCAACCGACTCAGCAACATTTAGAGCGCTTACTGATGAGTTAGTGACTTTACTTGCCTATGAAGCAACGAAGAATATTGCAGTAGAGGCGATCCAAGTGCAAACCCCGGTGGCTACTGCTGATGGGGTGAAATTGAGTGGCGACGCTCCATTAGTGGTACCCATTTTGCGCGCCGGCCTAGGAATGTTAGGCGGAATGATGCATCTAATGCCAACGGCTGAAGTTGGCTTCTTGGGAATGATGCGAGACGAAGAGACGCTACAGTCAACAATTTATGCAGACCGAATTCCAAAAGACCTAGCCGGTCGACAAGTTTTTATCCTCGATCCGATGCTAGCGACCGGTGGAACACTTATTGCGTCAATTGAACTTATGCTCCATCGAGGTGCTAGCCAAGTAACCGCGGTTTGCTTATTGGCTTCTCCTGAAGGCATAAGTGCATTAGAGCAGGCATTTACTGGTCGCAGCAGCGAGATATCTCTGGTCGCTGCAGGACTAGATTCCCATTTGAATTCAAAAGGCTACATAGTCCCGGGTCTAGGAGATGCTGGCGATCGGCTTTTCGGTTCCGTCTAATAGGGATTTGGCAACTGAAAGTTGCGGTCCGTCGGCAAACTCAGCGGAATTGTTTACTGGAACAGGGAAGGTGAATCGGGTACCCAAACCGCTAAATTTACTTGGGAAAAGTTCAATGTTTCCCCCATTTTCTTCAACAATTGCAGCCATAATGCTCATCCCCAAACCGCTGCCACCGGTTTCCCGAGAACGGGACGGGTCAAATCTTTGAAAATGTGTTATGCCGTGCTGGTAGACATCACTGGGCAAGCCAACACCAGCATCTTCAATCGTCAGAGTCGCAGTTTCACCGTTACTAATCAGACTGATTTCAACAGGCGAATCGGCTGGGGTGTGACGTTCAATGTTGGAAAAAGTATTAGCTAATAGTTGATCAACCAAGTGTTGTGAAGCAAAAATTTGAACATTCGGCTGAACTTCAAATTCGATTTTTCGAGAAGGCTGCAGAGTGTATAAATCATCGATACCTTGCTGAACGGCAATTGACAGGTTAACTGTCCCTTTTGGATGTTCTTTCCGTTCCCCTAATTCGGCTAACAAGAGCAAGTCACCAATGAGTGATTCCATTCGCTCAATCTGAGACTTAACCCGAGTATGAGCGCGGTCGGTCTGCTCAGGCGACAATTTATTTCCAGGACTAATGAGTTCAACGTAACTCTTAATTACTGTGAGCGGGGTTCTGAGTTCGTGAGATGCATCTCCCAAAAAGTTCTGCATCGACTTTTGCACCGCACGCTCAGCTTCCACCGTTCGCTGCAGAGTACCAATCATTGTGTCCAGGGCGGTAGTCAATTCATCAACTTCCGATTTTCCAGTTGGTGCTGGAAGTGATATCTCGGTTTCACCTTTGGCGATTTCTGTTGCACTCTGAATAAGTCTTTGCAACTTGCTGATGTCACTGTGAATAAACATGCTCAGGATTAACACGCCAATTGAAACAAAGATAACTACGGCAATTATCAGAATCCGGATTTCAGTAGAACGCTCAGCAATTACTGGCTCTAGTGAACTTACAAAAATCAAGTACTCTTTATCACCAATGTAAAGTGACTTAACCCTTAGATGTTCAGTAGCAACAAGGTCTTGCGCTTGACTGCTAGAACTCTTTAAAAATTTGGTTGATGGAGATGTTGTAATGAGGTTGCGATTTCCACTAAGTGCGGCAACTTGCCCATCAGCAGAAACATAGCTAACCGAAAGTGGAATTTGGCTATAGTTCGTGTACTCCAACACAGCGGTAATAGGGTCGCGCTCTGAGGCAGTTACAGTACTGATCGCGCTCTGTAGCTGGCCATCAATACTCTTCACTCCTGCGTTGTAGTGGTTAATCACAGATGCACTACCGATAGAGATTGCCACAATAGCAATCACTCCTGTAGCCGCCAGGCTTAGGCGGGTTTGCATGCGCATAACACACTCACAATCTTGTTGCTGTAAGAAAATGGTAGAGCCATTTTGCGGTTGCAGGTGAATGATTGACAATGTTCTGTCACGGTTATCGAACCGTGATGTGCACTAATGCTTACGGTAAGCCAGAATTGAGCAGTGACTGTTATTCAAACCGATGTTCTTGTGGTTGGCGCTGGGCCTGCAGGGTCTTCTGCGGCAACTTGGGCCGCAAGATCTGGTCGCGAAGTGCTGATTATTGATTCAGCAAAGTTTCCCCGAGATAAACCCTGTGGCGATGGGCTCACTCCGCGAGCGATTGCCGAACTTTCAGCACTCGGCTTGGGCAGTTGGCTATCGGGACGGGCTCGGAATCTAGGTCTGCGAGCTGCTGGGTTTGGCCAAGAACTTTTGCTTCCGTGGCCTGGCGGCTCTTTGCCTAATTACGGCGGAGCAGCTCCTCGCATGGTTTTAGATAACACTATTTTGGCAGTGGCTAAGGACGCTGGCGCACAACTTCGCGAACAAACTTCAGCCTCCGATGTGGTCCTTGACTCTGGAATCTTGAAGACCGTAATTGCAAAATCAGGTGATGAAACGATACAGATAAATGCAAATCAGATAATAATTGCCGATGGCGCAAAATCGCAATTAGGTCGAAAACTTAATCGTCAGTGGCACCGCGACACTGCTTATGGTGTGGCCGCTCGAGGTTACATAGATAGCGAACGTAGCGATGATCCATGGATTTCATCACACCTAGAACTTCGTAACTCCGAGAACGAAATCCTCTCGGGCTATGGTTGGATCTTTCCTCTCGGATCGGGCGAAGTAAATGTTGGCGTCGGTACTTTGGCAACCAATAAACGTCCGGCGGACATAAACCTTCGCGCATTGCTTTCGCAATACACTGACCAGCAGCGTGAAGCCTGGAAGTTACATGGGGACATTAAGGCGCCTTGGTCAGCACTATTGCCAATGGGTGGGGCAGTTTCTGGAGTTGCTGGTCGGAACTACATGTTTGTTGGTGATGCAGCTGGCTGTGTTAATCCATTAAACGGTGAAGGTATTGATTATGGCCTCGAAACTGGCCGATTGGCAGCCCAAATGCTTGATTCGGAAACGGATTTTTCCGCTGCGTGGCCAGCTGAACTTCGTAATCACTATGGCTACGCATTTTCAATTGCGCGCCGACTTGCTGGAATTCTGACAGTTCCAGGTTTATTGCCAGCAGCTGGACCAATTGGAATGCGCTCGCGCACACTAATGAAATTAGCTTTGCGCGTTATGGGCAATCTGATTACCGAAGACGACAAAGATTTATTGGCGAGAACTTGGCGCACGGCTGGTCGACTTTCGATCAAATTAGATGAACGACCACCGTTTAATTAAAGCTGAGTACTCAACACCCGAAACTAGTCAGTCACTTTTGGTGCAGCAGAAGTGTCTGCTTCAACACTCTTTCCCATTTCTTTTGGTAGCTGTGTTGCGACGATTACTGCAACAATTAAAACAATTACCGCAGAAATAGTTGCCACGCGATGTGAGGCATCAGTGAAGGCAGCAAATGCCTGTGACTTAAATGCCGCCGCTTTGTCAGCAGGTAGACCGTTGCTCTGTGCGATAGCAAGAGTTTTTGGCACAGCAGAAACAGTAGTTAAGACAGCATCTTTAGCCTGAGCTGGAAGGTTCGGGATCGAGTTGAGAGTTGGCGCAACTTTACTGGCATAAGTGGTCGCCAAGATAGTTCCAAGTGTGGCAACACCAAGTGCACCAAAAACCTGTCGCACTGTGTTCTGCACTGCAGATCCTGAACCGGCCCGACTCATCGGCAGGGCATTTTGCATGACCGTTGATGCGGGCGCAATGACATTTCCCATGCCCGCGCCAAAACAGAAGAAAGCTATTAAGGCAGCCCAAATCGGTGTGTTTTCGCGAAGTTGCGTCATGCCCACTAACGCAAGTCCGACAAGAATTAGGCCGAAAGTCATTACATTTCGATTGCCGAATTTGGCGACCATCTTTGAACTTCGTGGCGCAGCCACAATTTGACCAAGTGCGAATGGCACGAACGCCAAGCCGGCACTGAGTGTGCTGTAGTCACGAATTACCTGCAGGTAAAACGGCAAGGTGAAAGTTATTCCACTCAATGCGAAAAATGCAAGGCTAACAGCAACTAAACTCACGGCGTATGGGCGATTTGCGAACAAGGTGACATCAAAAGATTTATGGTCGCTGCGTTTTTCTAAGTAGATGAATAAGGCAAGTAAGCCTAGACCCAATGTGAATGGACCAATAACAGTTTTGTCTGCAAAAGTATGGATGACACCGGCATGGATAATTCCGTAAACCAAAGCCACTAAGCCAGAGATTGAAATTAGCAATCCCGGAATGTCCAGTCGTTGTGGAGTTGGGTTCTTAGTTTCTGGAACTACTCGCACGATGCCTATGATGCCCAGAATCACAATCGGCACATTTATTAGGAAGACAGATCCCCAATCGTTTCCAGTTAAACCATTAGTCCACGAAGGATTCTCTAGCAGTAGGCCGCCAATGATTGGCCCGAGAGCCACTGCCCCACCAACAGCCGCAGCCCAAGTGCCGATCGCTTTGCCACGTTCCTTTGGTGGGAAGACCACGGTGATGATGGCAAGGGTAACAGGCGTAACCGCTGCGCCACCGATGCCCATAATTGCCCGCAGCCAAATTAGCTGACTTGGCGAACTTGCGAATGAACAAGCCGCACTAGCGAACATAAAAATGACAAGACCAATTAACAAAATTTTCCGACGACCATAAGTATCGCCAAGAACACCCCATGTGAACAAGAGCGCAGCAAAAACCAACTGGTACGAGTCAACTGCCCAAAGCAGTTGGCTCTGTGTGGCATTGAGATCGCGCTGAATTGTTGGCAATGCAATGTTTAGCACGGTGTTATCAAGAACGACGATGAGCAAACTAACTACCAGGACACCTAGAATTGCCCAACGCTTTGGGTGACCCTCTTCTCCGAACGGTCCAGTTGGAGCTCCAGCGGGCAGGTCAGGTTGATGTTCTTTAGTCATTAAGTATTTAAGTCCTTAGATTGGATTCCGAGAGTTTCGAAACTATTAGGTAATACCTACTATTGCACTGAATACAACCAAAATGCGCCAACCTTGTATTCCCTGGCTTAGGGAATAACCTTCGACTCCTGCCTGTTCAAGTAATTTGTAGGTAATTCACCATTTTTGAAAGCGAGAAATTAATGACCGTACTACTTCCAGTGCTAGCCGGACTCTTAGCCTTTGCAGCAATTGGCTCTGGTTTCGCGAAATTAGCGAAGGTGCCCAATGTTATGCAAAGTATGGAAAGTGTCGGTGTTCCATTAAATCGAATCCCACTTTTGGCTGTACTCGAGATCGCTGGCGGACTCGGATTGGTAGCTGGAATCTGGAATAACTCGCTTGGCATTTTGTCTGCTGCCTGTTTGTCGCTCTACTTCCTTGGCGCAGTTCTTAGTCATTTGCGCAAAAAGCACTCGATTGCTGAATTCGGACCGGCGCTTGTGATTTTCGCAATTGCCGTTGGTGTTTTTGTTCTTGAACTGAAGCGCTAGGGGAAAGGAGACCCCACCCAAAAGGGTGAGGCAAAGAGGCAGTTACTGGTCAACATTCCGATTGCAGGCAATCGCCAACGATTGCGCAATCGGCTGCGGAGACGAGAGGACCCGTCGGTGCTGCGCACCTCCTCCCAAATCCCCACATCTACAAATTCGCGCATAAGAAAACCCCGCCCAAAACGGGCGGGGTCCCTTAAGCGCGGAGACGAGAGGATTTGAACCTCCGAAGGGTTGCCCCTTACCTCATTAGCAGTGAGGCGCACTCGACCGGACTATGCGACGTCTCCTTGTGGAACTTCAATTTTAGAAGAACTCACGTTTTACTT